>Ga0208375_1000553_pt1 | contig 53115 bp, 52 predicted proteins | sample RifOxyD1_FD_184038 | JGI IMG/M metagenome (GOLD analysis project Ga0208375, IMG submission 184038) | Soil microbial communities from Rifle, Colorado - Rifle Oxygen_injection D1 (SPAdes) | ecosystem: Environmental > Terrestrial > Deep subsurface > Rock core/Sediment | place: Rifle, Colorado... | reverse complement strand
CGGATACAGTTTTAGAAATCGGACCAGGTCAAGGGGCGCTGACTAAAAAACTGCTGGCCACTGGTGCCACCGTGATCGCGATAGAAAAAGACCGTGAACTAATTCCCATTCTAGAAGAAAAATTTGCCCCTGAAATAAAAAATAAAAAACTAACAATTATTGAGCAAGATGTTCTGGAGCTTGATTCAAAAACAATTGGAAGTGAGTATAAACTGATCGCCAACATTCCATATTATTTAACCGGTCAAATAATTAGAAAATTTTTATCTAGCAAAAATTCGCCGACCAAAGCGGTGCTATTGGTCCAAAAAGAAGTAGCGGAGAGAATTGTAGCCAAGGATGGCAAAAACAGTTTGCTATCGATTGCCGTTAAAATTTTCGGTGAACCAAAATATATAAAAAAAGTACCGGCCGGTGCCTTTCGACCAATTCCCAAAGTTGATTCGGCGATTCTATTGATTGACAACATCAATCAAAATAAATTAAAGTCAGCTGGTGTCAGCGAAGAAAAGTTTTTTGCTATTTTACATCGGGGGTTTGCGCAAAAAAGAAAACTGCTGGCTAGTAATTTAAAAATTTCTCCAACTGTTCTCGCCCTGTGTGGAGTAGAGGAAAAAGCTCGCGCCGAAACTTTAACTGTCGAAAATTGGCTCTGTTTAGCCACTAAAATCTCTTAATCATTATGGATATCCCTAAAAAAGTTATTCTCTGGTCATTAGTTATTCTCGGTGTTTTTGCCGTCTTCCGCGGTTCATTTATTTTTTCTTCGGCCAGCCATGATCCGCAGGAAAAAATAAATTTTGACACGACAGACATAAAAATCGCGGGTCATAAATTACAAGTCGAGTTAGCGACTTCGGCCAAACAACATGAGCGAGGATTGTCTTACCGAGAAAAAATTGACCCTAACGCTGGCATGTTATTTATTTTTAATCGCGCCGAGAAACCTGGCTTCTGGATGAAGGATATGAATTCCCCGCTGGATATTATTTGGCTCGATACTAATCGCAACGTGGTCTATCTCCATAAAAATTTAACGCCAGATACTTATCCGCAAATTTTTCAATCGCCACTACCAATCAAATATGTTTTAGAAATAAAAGCGGGCGAAGCTGATAAATTAAATATTAAAATCGGCAATCACCTCGGATTTAAACATTTAGGTTTCTGGTGGTTCTAAACCAAAAAACCAGCCAAGTAGGGTCAGACCCTACTTGGCTGGTTTTTGTTAAGCCGAAGTCGTCCCGCCGGCGCATAAATCCTCGGCCCGGGGATCATCATTGATGCGATTATTTATTTCACTACTATCGTCGCTAGCCATTGCTCGGCTATTAAGATCAGCCCGACGACCAACATAACCAGAACCATAAACTTCTTTGCCGGCCGTCGCCCAATCCTGGTTTCTGATCGCCCCCCACATGTTGTTAAAACCATCGAGGCCTCCACCGCCAGCCGCTCCCATGTTGAAAGCCATATCTGTCAGAACCGTTTGTCTCGTCGGACTGAGACTGCCCCAACTTACTCCATGATTAGCGGCCGAAGCCATGGCTCCATTTCGAGCAGTTTGATAATCCCTGGCGTATAGCTGATTAACTTGGCTATCTGAAATATTTGAAGAAAAATGATCATTGGGAGTAATTTTATGCCCCACGCCAATCGTCGGGTTGCCATTACTATCAAGATACATATTATTCCGCCAGCCCTCATTAGCCACAATATAAGAACCGGCTTGGCTATTCTGATCGGCACAAGGTTTTTGATCCTGATTTTGGGGTGTGGCGGGAGCCTGATTTTCACCCTGGTCAGGTGTATTGTCAGCGCCATCCGAGCCAGTGCCGTTACCACCACCGCCAGTCGGAATCATCCCAGCCACTCCAGAAGTCCCAATCATTGAGATCAAGGGCGCCGGCACGATGACCGGTGGAAAAGGAAAGATGATACAGACATCTGCCCCCAAAAGAGTGCCGAGAATATGAGCCCCCGGTGTTGGCTGATAATAAGCATAGAGACGACTAACGCCAGGACGTAAAATCATATAGGGTGGGCCGGCCACTGGCAATTGGGTGATCAAGAGATTGCCACCAGAAAAAAAACAGGGCAGGACCGAAGTAATCCGACCACCAAAGGGGATCGCTAGACCCGCCCCCACTAAGACCGAAGGTAAAATAAACAAAGATCCTATCGCCAACAGCAAAAATATTCTGGAACGAACAGTTTTAAAATTCATTATCAAAATTATACTCGTCTGCACAAAAATTATCCACTTTTTTAGGCTTATTTCTAGGTTATCAATGCTATAATTCAGCCAGTGATGTCCGCCAAGAAAAAAATTGGTCTAGCGGTTTTTTTTCTTATCGCGATCGCGATTTTGGCCTTTTGGTATGTGGGCAGTGACTATCGAGCCAAACAAAAAGCTGAAGATCAGAAATACTATACTAAGATTTTGCAAAAAGAAGCTCGTTCTCAAGCCCTGATTGCCCAGGCCCTAGTCAATGATGCCGACAAAAATCTAGAAGATTTCGACCCCGCTGGCCTACCAAAGAGACTGACCACCAAAGATATCAAAACTCTGCCCGCCAGTTCCAGCACTCTGCAAAATTACGCCGTAGTTATGGCCCAGATTCTCCAGCCTTTCAGCGCAGAGAGAGTCAATGAAGTCGAAACGATGCTTCGCGCCCTAGATCTGCAGAGTGATACCGAGGCCCAAAAAATCTTAGCTAACAAATCCCTCTATGACGAAGCACTCGGCAATCTAAGCAAAGTCAAAGTCCCGAGCGGAGTCGTAATCTCTCATTTAAAAATGATCAATAGTCTTCGCGACCTATCATTTTTATCAGCTCAGATGATTGATGTTTTACGCAATCCGATTCTGGCTCTGCAAAGTGCCGAGGTTTTTCGGCAAAGACAAATTATTTTTTATGCTTCAATCTCTGAAATCAATAGCTATCTGGGACGCCAAGGTGTAAAATTATCGGAAACAGCTAAGGTTGATTTGTATTTCAATTTAAAATAATTAAAAGAAGGGGATGAATTTTAAAAACGCTCAGCTAAAAAAAGTTTTAACCGGTCTAGTAGTATTTAATCTGGTTTTTGGACCGGCTTCGACCGCTTTGGCTCTGGCTACCCCCACCGGCTGGGGAGAGACTTCTGACTCTCAGACACTGCTATGGTCTGGGGATAATAGTGGTTGGACAGTCACCAACGAAACCTCCAACTTAATTTCCACCGGCAATAGCCTAAATCTTTCCGGCTCTGGAGATTGGTCTGGTGAAAATTGGAACGGGTACAATGCCAATGATTTAGTCAGTCCTAGCGCTGACAGTCTTTATGGTACCGGTAATAGCACTAACTTAGTTGAGGATCCAAACGGCGCCGGTGGCGACCGAGCCCAAAAAGATTCCCAGTCTGACGAACAGGCCGCCAAAGACCTCGAACAACAACAGAAAAAAGATACTGAAGAATGTAACAAGCAGGGCGGGAGCCTGAGTGGGGCCACCAACGCTATCAGCCAAGCCGCTCAGCCAGCCGTAGAAAAAGCGATCCAAGAAACTATCCAACAGGGGATCAAAGAGTCTATCCCCAAAGTCATCAAAAGTGGCATCGAGGAGTCTGTCCCTAAAATCATCAAATCTTCACTCCAGAGTGAGTTGCCGACTCTAATCAAGACCCAGCTACCGACCAATCTCCAAAGCCGTTTGACTTTGGAAAAAGCCGCCGGAACTGATTTATCCAACAACACTATTTTATCGACTATTGTCCAAGACGAAATAAAAAAAGTCATTAGTAATGGCATCCCCTCTATCCTAAACAAGTCGCTAAGCAACAATTTACCATCAGCCCTCAATCAATACTTGCAGGGCAATTTGTCGAACATGATTTCCAACAATATTTCGACTAATCTACCAGCCAATATCCAAGGACAATTGGGCCAAGCTCTCTCAAACAGCAATCTGGGCGATCAAATCGACTCATCTCTCCGCACCGCCCTCGAAGAAAGTGGCAGCTCTTTGAACGAGCAAATAATTTCTTCTATCGATATCTCAGCTTTTAACCAAATCTCTGACGAGCTAACCAATGCTCTGACGGCCAATATGGACAGCATCACCGAAGCCGTCACTACCGGCCTAGCCGACAATCTGACCAGCACTCTCGACACCCTGACCCAGGGCATTACCGCCAACTTGACCAACACCATCACTGATAGCCTGCTAGCCCCGATAGACTCGATGGTCAATCAATTGACCTCCAGTCTGACTGACCCGATCAATCAAGCTCTGAATGGTCTGACCTCCCAGCTAAACGGCACCATCAATGGCATGATGGACCAGATTATGACCCCAATCAACGATATGATGTCGGGCATGATGGACCAGATTATGACCCCAATCAACGATATGATGTCGGGCATGATGGATACGATTATGTCACCCATCAATGACATGATGAGCGGTATGATGGATACGATTATGTCGCCAATAAATGACATGATGTCGGGAATGATGGATACCATTATGTCACCAGTGACTGGGATGCTAAACAATGTCACCAGTGGTATTGCTAATACAATCGGCAGTACTGTTGGAAACACCGTCGGTTCGGCAGTAGGCAATACTGTGGGTTCAGCGGTCGGAAACACCGTCGGTTCGACCGTGGGCAATACCGTAGGTAATACTCTAGGTGGCGCCGTTGGCGGAATCGCCGGTGGAGCCGTGGCGGGAATAATCGGCGGCGGTTTTGTGCCAGTCAAAGAACAAAACGGCCCGCTCCTAAAAGCCACTAAAAATATCGACACCACTACCGGTGACATTAAAAAATTGACTGTCGAGATTTGTAAACACACCAAAACTCTCCAACGCATCCAGCAAAAGTTTGAACAAAAAGAATTTTCCGATGACCCGAGCGCTCGCGCCCAGGCCCGAACCGGTTTGGTAGATTACGCCGTCAACACAAAAAATGAATATCTAGATAAAGGTTACGCGGTTGATGCCAGCGGAGCCAAAGCTCCACTCTATGTTACCAATTTACCAAACCATTTAGCCCAACAAGCTAAAGAGGCCAGTCAAGTCGCCGCCGAAGACATCAAAAATTCCGGCAATAACGACGCCGAGGCTATCAACCGAGCTATCGCCCAGGACCGAAAGCCTGACGTCGAGATGTTAAAATCGACCATCTCCAAAGAGACCCGCGATAAGATGATCAATGATCCAGCCTCGATGTCGGCCGGGGAAGGCTGGTCCGCTTTTATGCAAACGGCCGAGCCGGAAAACAACTTCCGTGGCTCCTACTTGCTAGCTCTCGATCTCCTTGGCCAGAGAGAGAGTGCCGCTGCCGGCGCGGCACGCGACGAATATATCGCCGCCGATGGCTTCCTGCCCACCCGTGAATGTGTGAAGAAGACAGAAGACGGCTCAGCTTGTATCGAATGGGGCAACACCGTTCCTGGATCCATCAACAAAACCACCGCTGATAACATTATGGCCGTGCGTCAGGACCTTTATACCCAAGCCAAAAACAAAGATGAGGTGGCCAAAGGCAACGAACCTCAGGTCAAAGATGTGGCTACTTTTCAACCATCTTCCGGCAGTGGAGGCTGGACCGGTAGTGGTGGCAAGGGTAGCGGAAGTGGTGGCAGAGGCGGGCTTGATTTAAGCTCGATTATGAACCTCCTTCAGGGCCAGGGTGGGGGCAATATTAGCGACCTGTTATCTCGACTGACCAATCCAGGTTCCGATACTACCGCCACCAAACCGGTAGTCTCCATTAGCCTAACAAAAAACAGTGCCAGTAACGCCTCTCTCAAATGGTCGGCTACTAGTGGCGCCACCTGTAAAGCCAGCAATGACTGGTATAGCCTCGGCGGAAGTGGTGAGATCCAAATCGTCAAAGCTAAAGGCGAGACTCTCAGCGCTGGCTCCGGTTCCATAAATATTTCTATTCCAATACCAACCGTCACGACCAAGCTAATCATTAGACAATACGCCCTGAACTACGAGCTCGGCACCACCGTTCGCCCGAGTGCCAACGGGCTAGTCAAAGAAACCATCTTCGCGGTGGCCGATGACACCACTTACCACCCTCAGATTAGTGATATCTATACTCTGACCGTCGGTGATCAGTCGGTCTCCTTTACCAACAATAGCAACATTGTGAGCACCGGCATCACTGGTCTAAAAGAGGCGGTCGGGAAGATAGACCCTAATTCCGCCATCGGCAAAAAATTTAGCCAAGTCAAGCTCAGTTTTGACTCGGCTGGTGGCAAGATCACGGCTTCCACCGCTCTCAAATATAAAATAACTTGCACCAACTCCGCCGGCACCACCGACGCCGAGGCAAATAACTAACATTATGATCAAAGTAGGGGGCTACAAAAAAATCATTAAAACTCTGGCGCTTGTTATGGTGTTGGTCGGTTTTTTGTTCCCTACCAACCTTTTGGCCCAAGGCGCGATGGGCATTGGATCAACAGCTAAGCCCGAGGATGAACAAAGGGCGATGGATATTTCAGCCGCTCAACCCCTAATAAATGACACTGTCGCTAATTTGAATAGTGGCCTTGAAGAACGACTTAATGACGCACTGGCACGCCTAGCAAAGGAAACAGACCCAGCCCAAAGGGAACTTATACAAAAAAATATAGACGATCTAAGAAAAAAGATAGCTGACCAAGAAGCTTTAAGAAGGAACGTGGCAAGCAACGTTGATCAATTCGCCAAAGAAATTGGTGCTCCAGAAGAGACTTATTGCTCTTTGAATTTTCTTTCCTATAAATTTAGCGTCTGGAAATGTCTCCTGTGGTTTATCGCCACTATTTTAAATGTCGTTTCCGTTGTCCTTATTTCTGTTATTATGACCGCCTCGGGCTGGATGCTCGACCTATCTATCTACTATTCAGTGGTCAATATGAAAGCTATTCTCGGTTCTTCGGGAGTAGTCTTTGTCTGGTCCATCGCTCGCGATCTGGCCAACATGTCGCTGATTTTCGTTCTCCTCTATACCGCCTTCAACATTATTCTCAAAGGGGCCAGTAGCGGCAACGCCAAAAAATTGATTGTTAATGTCATCATGGTGGCTCTGCTGGTTAATTTTAGCGGTTTCTTTGTCCGGGCCGCCACCGACGTCTCCAATGTCCTGGCCTATGAATTCTATAAAGCCATCGTGCCGAAAAATGACATCGCCCAAAGCATGATCGGCAGTGTCTCCTGGGGCTTCATCGCCAATTCCCAAGCGGCCAAATTCTTTTTGGCACGTTCGTCAGACCAGACTTCAATTATTGGAAGAGTCGACGGAGACGCTGAGGCCAAGACAAAAAATCTATCGTTAGTTAAGGTTTTTGGCGACTTCATTTTTGACCTACTATTCGGTGTTGTCGCCTTCTTTGTCTTTATCTATCTGGCTATCCTCTTTATCATCCGCATCGTGACCATTACCGCTGTTTTTATGTTTTCACCAATCCTGGTTTTAGCCTATGCCGTGCCAGGTATCAAAGGAGTAGCCAATAGATGGCAAAAAAATCTCACCGACCAATTGATTTTTGCTCCGGTGATGATGTTCTTCCTCTACGCCACGGTCATGATGATGAAAAAGGGGATCGGTTTTGATCCCAATGATAGCACCGGCTTTGGTGTTTTATTCGGCAATTCTCTAAACAGCGCCATCTACTATGTCATTGTCATGGGTATCTTAATCAAATCCGTCGGCTGGGCCAAGGGGATTGCTGATAGCTCCGGAGGCTATGCCAGCCAAGCCACCGGAGCGATTGTTGGGGGACTAGGAGCGGTCGGCGGCTATGCCGTTGGGAAATTTGGCAAAACCTCCGCCGGTCAAAATCTCAGCAACCGGGCTCAAAACTGGTATAACAGCGAGCGTTTTGGAGCTGGGGCGACGAGGGCTTTTGGTCGGACTGGAGCTGGCCAGGCAGTGGGCGACTTTGCTAAAAAGCCACTCGCCACGACAGCCAGTCGCTTCAAATTGGATTTTGTTGATAAATCGAGTGCTGAAAAATGGGGCAATATGATGGACACTTCCAACAAGGCTAAAGAGAAGCAGACAGAGGACCGAGTCTTTGGCTCGGGGGATAATAAATTTAATGATGAGAAGGTGCTAATGAACTTCCTCGGGATGAACGCCAAAGACCAGACTCATGCTTATAGTAAGATGAATGACAAACAACGAGCTTTGGTTGATCATACTCTTGATAATGCGACCGATACCGCTGCTCGAGATAAGATTGTCGACGGTATTTTGGGTTCGGAAAAACTTGATAATAAATTTATCGATGCCATGACTGACCCAGCCGAACAGCAACGAGCTCGAGACAAGGCCACTGCCCGTCGTGGTGAAATCAATCAGAAACTGGGATCAGTGCTCGGAGACGCGACTAGAGTAACGGCGACCCAAACTGGTGTAGCCAGCTTTAAATCCGCTTTGTCCAGCAAAGAAAAAGGTGAGGCCATGAAAGCCAGGAGGACAATTGAGGGTAAAGCTGTTTCTTCGGTGGGTAAAAATGTGGCCAAAGAGCTTATTGGAAATGCGGGCCTAACGGTAGATGCGACAACATGGGATCCAACCAAACACCCAGCCACAGCCCTGGAAAGAGTGGCTGCGATTAGATCGATCGGCACAGAAGATATCGTCAATCTTTTTGAAGATGACCCAACTAAATTTGTGGCTACCGACAACATGGTAAAATTCCTAACAGGGAAACAGCTAAAAGCTTTATCAGATTCATCCACAATTACTAAGACCCAAGGATCTAGCTTGATTAACACCCTCGAAGGCTACCAAAGCAATTTGTCATCTGCTGGCACCAGAGACAGGGAACTAGATCAGGCCGTTACCTACACAACTAGAAATCAAGCTCTATTCTAAAAATATGTCTATCGACAAAGAAACAATCCAAAAATACTACGCCCTCCTGCCTGATGAAATCAAGGCAGTCTATAGCGACCCAGAGATTTTGGATGAAATCTATGACATCTGTTTACGATATGGTGTCAAACACCTCGATCAGGTTGGGATTACCCAAGACTCCGTTTATGACATTATGCTTGGTCTGCTCAAGCCGGCCGATTTTGTCTCCCATATCACTAAAACTACTGGCATGGGCGAAGACATCGCCAATCTCATCACCCACGATATCAACGACCAAATTCTCAAACCCATCCATCTCCAGATGGTTGAACATCACCGGAAACTGACCGGGGCCACTTCTCTACCAGCCAATGTCGAGAAGAGTGATTTAGGTTTTTCCTCCACTCCCTATCCCCAGGAATCGACCGGAAGCCGAGAACAAACCGATTTAATCAGTGAGATCGAAAATCCCGCTCCGGCGACTTTCATCACTCGCGACAATTTCTGGGACAAGAAAAACAATCTCAGCGCCTCCAATCAGCGTCTCAAAAATATCGACCAAACCAAAGTGGTCCCCCAAAAAACTACTCCGACCGTCAAACCCAAATTTGATCCCTATCGCGAAGCATTTTAATTAAAAGTTGATGATATTTAGGCGTTGAGTGGAGGGGGCAAGGTTTCCAAAGAGTCGACTTCGGGTATAATGAGATTGCCGGAATTAAATTTTAATTTTTATTACTGTGAATTTTCAGGTCCCACAATTTATTGAAGTCGAAGACAAAGTGGTCGGCCCATTAACTTTCAAGCAGTTTATCTATTTGGCTGGGGGAGCGGGCTTGGCTTTTGTTTTTTACGCCATGCTCGGTTGGTATCTAGGGATGGTGCCAATTATTTTGGTCTTAGCTTTTTCTTTTGCCCTGGCTTTTTATAAAATAAACGACCGGCCCTTTATCTATATGGCCGAAGCCTATATTCGCTATCTGGCGTCCAACAAGCTCTATATTTGGAAAAAAGATCTAAACAAACAGGCGGTTAAAAAAAGCGCTGAGCTAGATAAAGCGCCACTAAAAACCGCTCGGCCAGATTTACCTCATAGCAAATTGCACGAGCTGTCTTGGAATTTAAACATCAAAGAAATTAGCGAGGCTCAAAATAAATAATTATGCTTAAAGCCACCGCCACCCAAGATTTTGTTCCCATCAAAGAAATTCGCGAAGGAGTCCTGATCCTGAAGGATAACTCCATGCGTTCTATTCTCTTGGTGTCTTCGACCAACTTTTCCCTCAAATCGGTCGACGAACGTCAGGCCATTCTTTTCCAATACCAAAATTTTCTCAATTCTCTGGATTTTACTATTCAAATCTTTCTAATGTCCCGCCGGCTAGATATTCGACCTTATCTGCAAACCTTGGAAGACTTGATCCCTAACCAAACCAACGAACTGCTCAAGGTCCAGACCCGCGAATATATTGAGTTTATTCGCACTTTTACCGAAACCTACAATATTATGCAGAAATCATTCTTTATTTCCGTGCCTTATTACCCACCACTAATCACCACTGGCCGGGGTGGTTTCTTCTCCGGCTTGTTTGGTGGCAACAAGATCAAACTGACCTCCGATAAAGATTTTGCCGAATCACGCTCCCAACTAGAACAAAAAGTCGGAGTGGTAGAACAAGGTCTCCGCCGTTTGAGCCTCCAAACCGTCCCTCTGGGCACCGAGGAGCTGATTGAATTATTCTTTAAAGCTTTCAACCCCGAAGGTGGTGACGCCCCGTCATTTATTCCCCAAGAAAAGCCTTTAGCTTAAAATCATATGTTAAACCCTTTAAACTTAAGGCCAATAAATAATCCCGAGAAGAAATCGGCCGAACTGATGGCGATTTTACCGCACGATATTTATGAGACGAGCATCTTGGAGTTAAATGATGTCATCGCTCCCTCCGCCCTGCGGGTAGACGCCAAATCTCTCAATCTGGGCGAAAAAATCGCCCGCACGCTGTTCGTTATTTCTTTTCCTCGCTATTTGACCGAAGAATGGTTTTCACCGGTCATCAATCTCGATAAAATGTTTGATGCCTCGATTTTTATTCACCCCATCGATACTATCCAAGCCCTCAAAACTCTCCAGAAGAAAATTGCCGAAGTCGAAAGCCAAATTCGAACCAGAGAAAATCGGGGCATGGTCCGCGACCCGATTCTCGATACCGCTTTCCAAGATATCGAAAATCTGCGTGACCAGCTCCAACAAGCCCAGGAAAAAATCTTTGACGTCGGTCTCTATATCACTATCTATGGTGACAATGAAAACGAGCTCGACAAAGCCGAGGGGGAACTGCGCAACATTCTCGATTCTCGGATGATTTATCTCAAACCGGCTCATTATCAACAAGCCGACGCCTTCCTCAGTGTGGTCCCTATTTGTGACGATCGCTTGTTGATCAATTCCAAGATGAATTCTTCGCCCTTATCCAGTCTTTTTCCCTTTATTTCTTTTGACCTCACTTCCAACAAGGGCATCCTCTTTGGTATCAATATGCAAAATGCCTCACTAGTGCTCTTTGACCGCTTTTCTCTGGAAAATTACAACTCGGTCATTTTTGCCAAATCCGGCTCCGGTAAATCCTACACCACCAAACTGGAGATCCTCCGCAGTTTGATGTATGACACCGATGTTATTGTCATCGATCCAGAACGAGAATACGAATTTCTCTCCGAGGCAGTCGGCGGGCGTTACTTTAATATTTCATTGTCTTCGGAGCACCATATCAACCCCTTCGACCTACCACCACCACGCGAAGACGAATCTCCAGAAGATGTGCTCCGCAGTAACATCATCAACCTGGTCGGTCTCTTTCGGATTATGCTCGGAGGCCTATCGCCGGAAGAAGATTCCATCATCGACAACGCCATTACTGAAACCTATGCCCTCAAAGACATCACCGCTGATAGCGACTTTACCAATAAACCGGCCCCTCTCCTCTCTGACTTAGAAATGGTCCTGGCGGGTATGGACGGCGGGGAATCGCTTGCTCAGCGTCTAGCTAAATATACCCAGGGTAGCTGGTCCGGTTTTATTAATCGGCCGACCAACGTCGACATCAATAAAAAATTTGTGGTTTTCTCTGTTCGTGACATGGAAGACGAGCTCAAACCAGTGGCGATGTATATTGTCATGCACCACATCTGGAATACAGTCCGGCGTAATCTCAAAAAACGCCTCCTAGTCATCGATGAAGCTTGGTGGATGATGAAGTCAGAAGATACCGCCTCTTTCCTATATTCGATGGTAAAAAGAGGGCGTAAATACTATCTCGGAGTGGCGACTATCACTCAAGACGTCGAGGACTTCCTCGGCACTCAATATGGCAAACAAATTATCAATAACTCTTCCATTCAGCTCCTCCTCAAGCAATCGCCAGCCGCGATCGGTCTCCTCCAACAAACTTTCAACCTGACCGACGAAGAAAAATATCTCTTGCTGGAATCGGGAGTAGGGGAAGGGATCTTTATCGCCGGCTTGAAGCGCGTCGCTCTAGCCATCAAGGCTTCTTATACCGAAAATCAAATCATTACCTCTGATCCATCAGAAATTCTCTCCATCAAAAGAGCCAAAAACGAGCTCAAAACGGCCAATGCTGATCAGACGGGTAAAGTAGCGGAATAATCTATGAAAATCGGCACTTTAGAATCAGCCCTACTTTTAACCTATTCTGTTTTTTGTGATGCCCTCAATATTGGTCTATATCTAGCTTTTGGTATTGGTATTTTTGTTAACACTGTCCTCAATGTCTTTTTAGGGACAGTTTTTATCTTGTGGTTTAAGATTAGATCTCAGATAACTGAGTCGGACGCAGAGGAAGGTAGTGACCCGGCCGAGTCCTATATCCGAGATGAAAAAGATCGACTAAAAAGACTCTACCGCCAATCGCAGGAAGAAAAAAAGTCAGTCGGCACCGAAGTCTCTCCGTCAACAGAAAGTACTGAAGGAAGTGGGGCAAACCAATTGGCCGGACAGGGAGCTGAGAATGTGGCTGGTAGGGAAACCGAACAATTGGCCGAGCGAAGTGGGGCCGAAACAGCAGAACATCTGGCCACTCAGACCGGAAAAAGGGTAGCCGAAAGAACTGCTACCCAAACAGCAGAACAAGTAGCGACTCAAACTGGGGAAAGGGTGGCAACAGGTGTGGCCGAGCGAACAGCCGCCCAAACTGCCGAGCGGGTAGCTGTCCAAACAAGCGAGAAAGTAGCGGTCGGAATCATCGGGCGCATTTTGGGAGCCACTTATGTAGCCAAAATAATCCCAGTGCTTAACGCCGTGCCTTTATGGACCATTTCAACTGTGTTATTATTGAGACAAAATAAAAAAGAAAGACAAAAAATCGAGGATGAAAAATTTGCTACTTAAAATTTTTATAGTGTCTTTATTTCTGACCCCTGGCTTGTCGCAAGCCTACCAGCTTTATCTAAGCCCGGGCGCCGACATCACCATCACCGCGACGCCAGCCAACCCTGGTCCCTATCAAGATGTCGTAATTAAAATTCAAAGTTATAGTTATGATTTAGACCGGAGTCTAGTCTCGTGGCAAAAAGACGGCAAGCAGTTGGCCTCAAATGGAGGCTTAAAAACTTTTGCTTTCCGAACCGGACCGGCTGGCTCTCAAACTATTATTGGCCTGACCATTAACTCTCAAACAGGGGAGGGGCCAACCCAAGCTATTATTACTTTCTCACCGATCGAAATCGAGCTGTTGTGGCAAGCCAATAGTTATACCCCCTACTGGTATCAGGGCAAAGCTCAACCCAGCGAGAATGCTCAAATCATGGTGTCCGCGATTATTCAGGCCAAAGATTCTAAAGGCAAAGAAGTCTCGCCTCAATTCCTAATTTACAACTGGAAAAAAGACGGCAAAAATTTGCCTGACGTTTCTGGAGTGGGGAAGAGTAGTCTTCTGATCAAAGGTGGGGCCATTGGATCAACCAGTAAAATCGAGGTGGCCGTCAGCTCTAGCGACCAGAGTATTAGCAGTGGGGCTTCCACGGATATTAAAATAGTTAAACCAAAAGTCATCTTCTACGAGGATAAGCCTCTGGTTGGCACCGCTTGGCAGAAAACCTTGAATAAAGAATCTAATATCAACGGACAAATGGTGGTGCGAGCGGAACCCTTTTATTTTTCTAACAAAAATCTGTTAAATTTTGCTTGGTATCTAAATAACCAGAAAATAGCCAGTGATGATCAAAATCCAGCTCGACTTTATCTCAAAGCTTCCAAAAAAAATGTCTCCAGTCGAATCAGCCTTCGTGTCACTCATCCTAGCCACTTTCTCCAAGATGTCTCCAATAGTTTAATCATTACCAGTAACAGTAGTGGATCATTTTAAAGTATGAATCTCCATTCCAGAAAAGTTATCATCTTTCTCGCCAGTCTGGTATTTTTGCTTATCCCAGTTATTGTCGCTTATGCCGCTGACTACGTGCTCCTCGAACCGAGTTTGGTTGATAAAAATCCTGGCGCCACCTCACCTGGACTGACTACTTATTTGGGCTGGCTTTATAATTCTTTTTTTGCTCTAATTGCTATCGCTTCTTTTGTTTTGATTGTCTGGGGAGGTTTTGAATATGTTACTAGCTCAATTCCCGGTCTCAAGGCTAATGGTTTAGCCAGAATCAATCAAGCTCTGTTAGGCTTTGGCATCGCCCTGTTTGCCTGGCTGATATTAGAAACCATCAGCGCCGGCACTTTTACCAATATTAATCTCAATCTAGATAACGTCGGCGGGACCAGCTATTCAGCCGGCCCAGCGGGCACTGGTGGGGGGACCAGGGTGCCCTCCGGACCAACTACGCCCGCCACCGATAACCCGACCCCATCCACCACTGGCACCGGACGATCTAATATAACTGAAGATGAAGCCAGAAAAAAACTTGAGAGTTTGGGTATTCCAGTCAATGCTCAACCTCCCCAGACCACCCTAGTCGGCATGCAACCAACCACCATTGATGCTTTGGTAAATATTAAAGAAGATTGTCCCGGATGCGATTTAATAGTCACTGGGGGCACTGAAGATACTGCCGGCGGGCATAGCCCTGGTGTGTATAGCCACGTTAATGGCTATAAGGTTGATTTAAGACCTAGTGCTAATGTTGATAAGTACTTTACTACTGGCGATTGGAAACCAATTGGAACAAGAAGTGACGGTGCCAGGATGTATCAAAACGGCACCATTATCGCCGCTGACGAGAGAAATATTCCCGGAAGAAACCCACACTGGGATCTACAAGTAAAACCGGCTTAACTAAAAGATAAAATGAAAACCAATCCCATTAAAATTATTTCCATAGTAGTCATCATTCTTTCCCTCTTAATTATTAGCGTGATTGTTTACCAACAGCGCAGCACGATTGTCGCCAACACCCTGCAAACTGGTAAAAATATTGTTAATTTATTTCCCCTAGGGACAGCCAACAAAAAACCGATCTGGAATAGCACTGGTTCTAGCACCGATAGCACTCTCGCCGGTGGGGGAGAAAGTTCTGTTCCTAAAATAGAATTTGAAAAAATAACCGATAACCCCGTAGCTAGCGCCGATGTCATCGATCTTCCTGGCGCCTCGAGCACCCTGATCTATGTCGAAAAAGCCACGGGTAATATTTTCCAAATCAAAAATAGTGGTCAAGCGGAGAGAATTTCTAATCTCACTATCCCTGAAGTTTTTGACGCTTACTTCGGACTAGATAAAAGCAAAAACATTAGAGTCGTTGTCCGGTCAGTAGTCAACGACCAGCTTCAAGCGGTTATCCTTAATTTAAACAATACTACCGCCTTTGGCACCTCCAGTGATACTAGTTTAAACATCACCAAAAAACCCCTGGCTAGCAACATAAAATCGATCGCTATTTCGCCTAAAAAGGATCAACTTTTGTTTGTCGAAGATCTCGGAAGCCGAGCGGTCGCCTATATTACCGATTGGGATTTAAAAAATAAAAAAATTGTCACCGTTTTGCCATTTAAAGATTGGATAATCTCCTGGCCCAACAAAGATATTGTGGTTTTTCAAACCAAGGCCAGCAGTGATGTTTCTGGTTCGGTCTATTATCTCAATCTAAAAGACGGCTCATTTAAACGCATTGGCAACAATATTTTAGGTTTAACGACTAAGGTTAGCCCGGACACTAAAAACGCTATTTACAGTAGCAGTATCGGCCAAACTTTCAATCTAGCCGTCAGAAATATCATCACCAATAAAGCGGTCAATTATAGTCCAAAAACTCTGCCAGAAAAATGCCAGTGGTTTAGCAACAGCACCGCCTTTGTCTGTGCGGTGCCTAGCAGTCTGCCTCTGTCTGCCTATCCTGACGATTGGTATCAGGGTAATATCTCTTTTGAAGACTCAATCTGGCTTTATTACACCGCCAATGCCCAGAGCACCCTCCTTCACAGCCCAGAAATAGTCACTACCGGCCTAGACTTATTACCGCAAGCCACCGATGATTTCTACAACTTTTACTTTATCGACAAAAAGACCTCTAAACTTTATCGCCTCAATGGCGACGCCGTCTTTGATCCTGGCGCCTAACTACAAAAAAGAGACAAGATTCATTAAACACTTTTCCACGACGGTCACTTAAAGAAACAAATTCGGTTGATACAAATTCTTAAATAATCCTTAACCACAAGCTTTTTTGTGTGTTTTCCGTCAAACTTTTGATGTATGAAAAATCTACATCAAAAGTTAGAGTGCTCTCATCGGCTTTGGGTTAAGTTTGGCGGTCGAAGAAGGAAGTGCAAAAGTTGTGGTCAGACCTGGCGAACATATCCACACAAACGAGGTCGTGACCAAAAAAGACCAATTCAATTATTTGAAAAATACGTCAGTGGTGGTCTCCCTTCTCTGTTTCAATATGCCAAACAGAAAAAAGTCTCGGTGCGGACCGTGTCATTTCGATTAGAAAAACAACGTGATATTTTTTGTCGGAAAACCGCTTGGTCGAAAATTCCCGCTGGCCCCTTAATCATCATTGCAGACGCTTTCATCCATCAAATTCAGCACGAGTGGTTTACGTCATATTTAATCTTGATTCGATCGATCGATGAAGACAGAGCGGTCATCTTACCGCCATATTTTGCCTCAGGCCGAGAAGGAATCTTAAATTGGTACAAAGCTCTTGATGAAGTGCCTCTGGAAGTCAGGAAACGCGTTAAAGCCCTTGTTTCTGATGGTCATCGCGGGGACCGTCACTTATGCCAAAAGCTCTGGTTGGGTGATGCAACGATGCACCTTTCACTTAATTTCGGCCATGCAAGGACGACGCTCCAGGCGAAAATACAGCGTTCACCGTGACGAAGGAGAATTGATTTACCAGCTAACGCGATCAATTCTCGGAGAGACAGGTCAGACTAAATTTTATCAACTTCTTTCTGAATTAGAAGCGTTGGGTTGGCAAACAAAATCTAACCAACTCCGAAGAATTATTAGTGGTTTTGTTAAAAGTGTCGATGACTATCGAGCCTGGTTAACTTACCCCGAATTAAAATTGCCAGACACCTCTAACAGCGCTGAGGCAACCATTGGTATTTTTGAACGATTTCATTCGCGCTCACGAGGTTTTAAAAGTGTTGAATCTTTAACCAAATGGATTACAGCTATTCTAAAATATCGTCAAGAAATTTTTTGTCGGCCGAAGCAGAAAAAAGAAACAGAAAATCAACCAAATTAATTTCTTAAAGCCACGGCCGTGGAAAAGTGTTTAACAAGTCCATTACTCCTTATTTTTTATTCTGGTAGACCAACTCCAAGACAATCGACATGGTGTTGCTGGCGATCCAGTAGAGACAAACGGCGGCGGGAACTGTGGCCGAGACAAAAACAATAATTACCGGCATAACATAGAGCATTTGGGTATTCATACTCCGGCCAAAATCATCAGCAAAAGATCGCTCACCCCCATTGATTGGAGCGGGGGAAGGAGCCGGCAAGGTCAGCTTTGTTTGATAATATTGAGTCAAGCCAGTTAAAACTGCAAACAAATAGTTTTTATTGGCCGACAGGTCAAAAATCCCTAAAAATAATTTATTAAAAACGGTTGGTGCCGGCACAAAACTATACAGAGAGCTAAAATGGGCAGTAATATCACCACGAAAAACATAGAAAAGGGTTAGGAAGATGGGAATTTGAACAATAATCACCCAAAAACCACTCAAGGGATTAATATTGTTGCTCTTGTAGAGCTCCATCATCTTTTTGGCTTGCAGAGTCTTGTCGTCCTTATAACGTTTTTTAAGCTCTTCAAGCTGTGGGTTGATCTCCTTTAGACGCAGGCTGGTCAAAATCGCTTGACGATAGAGAGGATAAATAGCCAACTTAAACAAAACGGTCAGTAAAATAATGGCCAGGCCTAAATCATGGCCGGGGATAATATTGACCAGCACCACATAGACATTATAGATAGGATTGAAAAAAATTGTTTTAAGCATTGAGAAGATTGGCTTGTTTGAGTAAGGCTACCACCTCAGCCTCAAAATCAGCATATTTAGTTTTTGATAAGTCTTTTTTCAGCCAAAAAGCAATTAAAAACCCATTTCTTAACTCTTTGGATTTCTTAACTAAAGCATATTTTAAGCGTCTTTTCAAAAAATTCCTTGTCACCGCTTTAGTGGCCACTTTTTTAGAGACAACCACGGCCATTAGACTCTTAGTCTTCACCTCTCTATTATCTTTCATCGCTCGGAGGGTTAAATTAGGGGAATAAAAAGAGCGACCGGAACGGATCAATTCCGCAAAGTCGCCCTTTTTAATTCTTTGTTTTTTAGGAAGCATTTTAAGCGGTCAAGAGCCGACCCAAACCAAAATAATGGCTCTAAATATAGGCTAAACAGCCAATTTGGCTCGACCCTTGCGACGACGACGAGTTAAAACCCTCTTACCAGTACTGGAAGCGGTTCTAACGAGAAACCCGTGGGTTTTAGCTCGCTTACGCTTCTTTGGTTTAAATGTTTGTGACATATAGGGGGAGTATAAACTAAACTCGTCTTTTTTTCAAATTTGTTTTTTAATGATGAATTATTGATTAGACTATCCACCGGTTATTAACATCTGTAAAAGGTTTGCTATAATCTCGGAGAATAATATAATCTGTCTATCTAATTTTAGTAAGTCTTTAGTTTTTTTCGCTATGATCGACACAAATCAACTTTGGGACGGCGTTCTAGCGGAAATGGAACTTTCTCTTTCCAAGGCCAACTTCAGCACTTGGTTTCGTAATACCTGTATTGCCAAACAAGAAGACAGCACTATCTATGTTAGTGTCCCTAATACTTTTGTCCGCGACTGGCTAATTAATAAGTATCACAAAAACATCCTCCATATCCTCCGTAATCTCGATGAGGGTATTCGTTCGATTGAATATCTTATTTCCAAGATAGAAACTCGAGAAGATAAACCTAAAGATTTATCTTTTGGTAAACAAATAACTACCGCTAATTTAGGCCTAAACGAGCTCTATATCAACAAAGAGAGCAACCTTAACCCCAAGTACACCTTGGACAGCTTTGTAGTTGGTTCGTTCAATGAAGTGGCTTACGCCGCCGCCCTAGCGGTGATGAAGGAACCAGGCACTAAATACAACCCACTTTTTATCTACGGCGGGACTGGTTTGGGAAAAACTCACCTCATTCAGTCGGTTGGCAATCATTTTCGTGACAATACCACTAAAAAAAACGTCTTTTACATCACTTCTGAGACTTTCGCCAGCGATTTAATCAACTCCATCATCAACAAAAAAGCTAATCTCTTCAAAGAAAAATATCGAAAATATGACGTTTTAGTGATAGACGATATTCAATTTGTCTCGGGAAAAATCAAAGTTCAAGAGGAACTTTTTCACTTATTTAATAGTTATTATGAGACTGGGAAACAAATTATCTTTTCTTCCGATAAATCTCCCAAACATATTGCTAACCTAGAAGAACGCCTACGCTCTCGCTTTGAAGGGGGGATGATTGTGGATATTTCCAAACCAGACTACGAATCTCGTCTCTCGATTATTAAAACTAAGGTTAAAAATAACAACTTTTTAGTCACTGATGATGTTTTAGAGTATGTGGCTTCGATTGTCCAGGATAGTATTCGTGAATTGGAAGGAGCGGTTAACACTATTCACTGCCAAGCTCAAGCTAAAAACCGTCACTTAAACATCCAAGAGGTAAAATCTCTCCTTAAAAACAGTATTAAGCCCCAAAGATCTGTTTCTATTAAAGAGGTGATGAAGATTGTGGCTGATTTTTACAATATTGAAGAAAAAATTCTCTACGAAAAAACCAGACGAAAAGAAGTGGTTAAACCGCGTCAAATTGTGATGTATCTACTCCGAGAAGATTTTGATACTTCTTATCCTTATATTGGTCAAAAACTGGGTGGCCGTGATCACACGACCGTGATGCACGCTTATGAAAAAATAAAACGTGATATTGTGGTTGATAAATTGTTAGCTCAGGAGATTGAGCAAATTAGGGGATTGTTATATAACAGTGTTTAAAATTTTAAGTTGGGTATTACTCTGTGGATAAATTATCTCAAACCTGTGAATTGTTAATGAATAACTAACAATTAAAAAATCAATTTAACCACTAAAAAATAGAAATCTTAAAAGGAGACTAAAAAATAATTATTTTTTCAACAGAGTGTTTATTAAAAATAGATTGCAAAATAAGGTCAAAATATCCTTTCCCACATATCCACAGACTAATAGTAGTAATAAGATAAATATATAAAAATTATATGAAACTAGAATGTTTAAAAGATCGATTAAAACAAGCCGTGCTCCAAGCTGAGAGAGTTACTGGTAAAAATTTAACTCTTCCCGTATTAAGTTCTGTCTTATTGGAAGCTAAAAATAATAAATTAGTTATTAAAGCCACCAATCTAGAAGTGGGTTTAGAAATATCCATTCCAGCTAAAGTCGAAGTTGAAGGTAGTGTAGCTATTAATGCTCTAATTTTAGGTAATTTTTTAACCAACAATAATGAAGAAAAATTAAAATTAGATTTAATTAATAATAATTTAAATATTATTACCAACTCTACTAAGACGACCATAAAAAGTTTAGGCACTGATGATTTTCCTTTGATTCCAATTGTTAATGCCACAGAGGGCGAAAAAGCCAGGATTGAGGTTAAAGAATTGATTTCTGGTTTGAAGTCGGTGGTTTTTTCTTCCGCCACTTCTGATATTAAGCCGGAAATTTCCAGTGTCTATATCTATTCGGAAGATGGTAAAATTTTCTTTGTGGCCACTGATTCTTTTCGTCTAGCTGAAAAGAAAATTGTGGTTAAAAGTTCTAACGATTTTCCTCGTCTTATTATCCCTCTCAAGAACGTTTTAGAGATCATTAGAGTCCTGGAAGGGGTAGAGGATAAAGAAGTTGATATCCTCGCTGATAAGCACCAATTATCGCTAATTACAGCCAGTGTAAAGTTGACCTCGAGAGTGATTGATGGAATCTATCCTGATTATCGTCAAATTATGCCTGTCGAATTTAAAACCGAGGCCACTTTGAGAAAAGATGAGCTTTTAAATAGTCTGAAAATTTCTAGTATTTTTTCTGATCGTTTTAATCAAATAGAATTTACTATTAAACCAACAGAGCAGGAATTAATGATTAACTCTCAAAATCAAGATATTGGTGAAAATATTATTACAATCAAAGGAAAAATGTCTGGTAACGAAATTAATTTAACTCTGAATGCTAAATATTTATTAGACTGTTTACCAATTATTGAAAATAATCTAGTAGAGTTGAAAATTAATGAAAAAAATAGACCACTCTTAATAAAAGGGGTGGAGAATGATTTCCAATATATTGTAATGCCCATCAATCGTTAATATAAATTATGGAATTAATAAATTCTTTTTTAGATCGTTATAAAGGAATAGGAATTAAAGATTTAGAAGTGAAAGAATTTATTTGTCATTTAATAAAAGAAAAAACCAATATTGATTTAACATCAAAAATGATTGAAAAAAAAAATAATAAAGTTTTTATTAAAACTAGCCCTCTTAATAGAAACGAAATTTTACTTTATAAACGATATTTTTTGAAAGAATTAAAACAATTTAAAATTGATGAAATAAACTAAAACCCCTCAAGTGAGGGGTTTTAGTTTATTATTAGATGTCTAATGGGAAAGTGACTGTTTGTTCTTTTTTGTTACCTGGGGTGTCATAAACAACTACTTTTAAAATTTGATTAGTTTTATTATTATCTAAATCTTCAGCCTTAATGACAAAACCAAAAGGAGCCGTTTTAGTTGAACCAATCAAATTATCGTTAATAAAATAATCAACTCGATTGATAGGTAGTTTTGAGCTAATAGTTAAATTGACAATAATTGGACTATTATAAGGATAAATATTATTACTTACAGGAGAAGTAATATCGACTGATTCAATCATATTGTTTTGACTACTGGTGGTATTGCTAATTAAAGAATTAGGAATAGATATTTCAGCTCCAAAACTAGAATAACCATGATTTCTAGCCCAATTTTTAACGGCATACTCCCAGTTGTTAAATTGATCATCACTGGTTGGGTCAGTGGGGATGGGTCCATTAGGATTGTCTTTATTGAGCCAATAGAGAATAGTGTGAACATCGACTTTTATTACTCCATTAGAAATCTCACCTCCCTGCCAAATTCCTTTCAAAACCGGCTTAGTAATACTTTGGTTAGTCACTGGGGGAACAAAACGTTCATCAGGTAGTTTAGGTAAAATCTCATTCATATAAGCATTCCACATTGGAGCGACAATAAAACCGGCCACCTTTTTTTCCATTGGGGTGTTATTGTTGTTACCCGACCAAACACCAACCGCCAGATTTGGGGTGTAGCCAATAATCCAAGTATCACGGAAATCGTTAGTTGTTCCGGTTTTAACAGCGACTTGTCGGCCGGGGAAGTAGAGAGGTGAATTGGCTCCATAAGCCGGAAGACGAGCCTCATTATCAGAGAGAATACTAGAAATTTGACGAGCGGTATTTTCCGGTAAAACTTTTGAACTATTGAGTTTAAATTCTTCGAGGATATTGCCATTCTTATCTTCTACTCGGAGAATACCAGTTTGAGTATTTTTTACCCCATCATTAGCAAAAACACTGTAAACACTAGTTAAATCGAGGAGGGAAACTTCACCACCACCGAGTACTAAAGTTAAACCATAACGTTTTTTGTCTTTTAAAGTGGTGATACCTAGTTGTTTGGCTAAATCGAGAGAATTATTGATACCAGCCAAATAGAGAGCTTTAATAGCGGGGATGTTACGTGATTGAGCTAAAGCATCACGAATTTTAAGTGGGCCTTCATATTTGTTGTCATAGTTTTCTGGCATATAACAGTCAGACGCTTTTAAACCACCTCGTGGTGTGCCGTCAGAGTTACAGTTGACGCTAAATTCTGTGGGGACGTCAAAGAGAATGGTCTCCGGAGTGTAGCCTTTGTTGAAAGCGGCGGCATAGACGATTGGTTTAAAAGATGAACCTGGTTGGCGAACGGCGGTGGTGATGTTGTAGTTGCCATCATTTTCGATATCAAAGTAGTCTCGAGAACCAACCATCGAGAGAATTTGACCAGTTTTAGGATCGATCGCTAATAGAGCAGCGTTACCAGCATTAAAGGTCACCTTGTTTTTGTCACCATAAACTTTAACAATATTTTCGGCTTTTTGTTGAAATTCCCAATCAAGAGTAGTGATCACCCTGAAACCCTCATTTTCTACTCGTTCATTACCATATTTATTTTCCAAATATTGTTTGATAAAGAAAACAAAGTGAGGAGCCTTAATGCCATGATTTTCGACCGGAGCAAAGGTCAAGCGTTGTTTTTTTGCTGATTTAGCTTCTTCAATCTTGATCCAACCTAAACCAAACATTTGATCAATAACAAAATTCTTTCTTTCCTCCAATTTTTCTCGATTATTACCATAGGGAGAGAAAAAGGTCGGAGCTTGGGGTAGGGCGGCCAAATAAGCCGATTCTACCAGGTTTAAATCTTTAGCACTTTTACCAAAATAACCCAAAGAAGCTTCTTCAACGCCGTAGATATTGCCACCAAAGGGAGCAATATTGAGATAGAGCTCGAAAATCTGATCTTTGGTCATGCTACGCTCGATTTTAATGGCCATAGCAGCCTCTTTTATTTTTCTGGTGATAGTTTTATCATTGGTCAAAAGCAGATTTTTTACCACTTGTTGGGTAATAGTTGACCCACCCTGTTTGACCGACCCGGCGTTTAAATTAACAAAAAAGGCCCTGAGAATTGAACTCGGTTGGACACCAAGGTGATAATAGAAATTGGAGTCTTCGGCGGCTAAAATGGCTTTTTTCATATTGGCGGATACCGCCGTAATCGGCACGACGGTTCGCCTGATATTACCATTGACATCATAGAGGAGGATTTTGCCAGTGCGGTCGTAGATTTTGGTTGAGTTACTAAGCTTTTTTTCTTGGAGACTGGCATCAAAATCGGGAATGGGGATTGCTACCGCCCAAACCAAAGAAGTGCCAGTAACCAATAGAATTATGGCTCCAATTATGACGACCGCTTTGGCTAAATTATGGCCGAATTTCGGCTTGGTGTTTATACGCATAGGTTTTTTGTTAGTAAAGATTTTACTAATTATATCATTTTTTGATTAGATTTTATACTTAGAATGTGTTAAATTATCTCTATGGAACAAATAACCAACCCCCAAATCAATAATTTTTTGTCTCGAGGAATTGAACATATTTATCCGACGCCAGACGAATTTAGCGCTCGACTAGGTGAAAGTCAACCTCTCAAAATTTATTGGGGGATAGATCCGACTGGACCGACCCTTCATTTAGGACATTTGTCGGTCATGCTTAAACTAAAACAACTCCAAGATTTAGGAAGTGAGGTGGTGATCTTGATTGGTGATTTTACCGCTCAGATCGGTGATCCGACAGACAAGGGTGAAGCTCGCCGAATTTTAACTCACGAACAAGTTCTAGCTAATTGCCGGCTGTACAAAAAACAAATCAGTCGGATTTTAGATTTGAAAAAAATTAAATTTGTTTATAACAGCCAGTGGTTAAAAAAATTAAACTTTTCGCAAGTTGTCGAGATTTCTTCCGAATTTACTTTGGGGCAGATGGTAGAGCGTGATATGTTCCAAGAGAGGATCAAGGCGAGCAAACCGATTTTTCTCCATGAATTTTTGTATCCTTTGATGCAGGGATACGATTCTGTCCAGCTGGGAGTCGATGCGGAGATTGGTGGCAACGATCAGACTTTCAACATGTTGGCCGGCCGGACCATGCTCAAACGTCGGGGTAAAGGAAAGTTTGTTATCGCTACCAAGTTGCTCATCGATCCGGTAGGTAAAAAAATGGGTAAAAGTGAAGGCAACATGGTGATGTTTACTGATGAGCCAAACGATGTTTTTGGTAAAGTCATGAGCTGGCCTGATGAGATGATTCCTTTGGGTTTTGAAATCTGTACGGCCTTGCCCGAAGAAGAAATCAAAACCAATATGAAACTAGGCCCACGTGACGCCAAAATGTCTTTGGCTAAAGACATTGTTAAAACCATGTTTGGTATTACCAAAGCTAACCAGGCTAAAAAATATTTTATTGGCACTTTCCAAAGAAGAGAAGTGCCCGATGATGTTCAAGAAATAAAGGCTAGGGTGGGTGAGTTGTTGTCTGAGGTTTTAGCTCGAGAGAATATCATCTCGTCAAAATCTGAATTTAAGCGCTTAATCGCCGGACGAGGGATTGCTTTTGAGTCTGGAGAACCGGTGGCTGATTTATTTCAGAAGATAATTAAGACTACTACTTTTAAAGTGGGTAAGAAAAAATTTGTCAAAATCGTTTTAGATTAAATATATTTAAAAACAAAAATCCTGAGCTGGCTCAGGATTTTTGTTTTTAAACATAGAATTAAAATTGTTCTTCTCCTTCCTTTTCCCAATCGGGAATGTCATCATCATCGTCTTTCAAACCCAGAGGGTCATCTCCCAAACCGTCTTCGGTGTCCTCTGTCTCTGCTTCTGGAAGAGTATCTTCGATAATGCTGGGGTCAATTACCCCGTCATTCATTTGTAGTTGATCGTCGTCCATTTTTATAAAAATTAGATTATGTTTTTGTTTACGACCTAAGCGTTTGTTAAAAATTACAGCACCGAAAAAATAGTGCGATTTTGACTTTTTAACATAATGGAGTTTTTTTGCAAGTTCTACCAGCCTCGCTTGTGGATATCTTCTCAATGATCAATTTTAAATAAATCTTTGGTGGGCCAAATGAGTGAGGGCGATAGCGATGGCGTCATATTCGTCATCGAGCATTTTTTTCTTCGAATCAATTTTTATAATTCTTTCCACTAAAGACATCATTTGTTTTTTGTCGGCATGACCATAGCCAGTCAAACAACTTTTAACTTCCATCGGCGTGTAATCGGTAGTGGCGAGTTTGTATTTGCCGGCCAAAAATAAAATCATCCCTCGGACTTCCGCTACTGCCATAGCGGTTTTTTGGTTGACTGTGACAAAGAGTCTTTCCATCGCCAAAGTGTCTGGTTGATATTTTCTAATAATTTTTTCTAGTTCTTGGCCGAGAGACAGTAGACGTTTTTCCCAGGCATCTTTTTTATTACTAGTCAGACAAGTCGAAAAAATTAATTTTTCAGCGGTTTTATTTTTCTCTATAATCGCCACCCCTAGGCGGTCGTAACCAGGGTCGATACCTATTACTCTGTAAGCTGGGTGTTGCATGGAAGTTTGTGTTTTTTAAAATATTGTGGTCCTTCGAACTAAGTTCAAAATGCAAAGTTCAAACATCAAAGTTTCAATCCAAAGTTAAAAATTGGGAAGTTGTTGAATCTAAAAAACTAAATAACTTTAATTTTTGCATTGCAAATTTGCATTTTGCACTTTGAATTTTGAGCTCCTATTCTGCATTGGTGATGACATTTTTAACATCAGGATGATCTTCGAGTTGCTCAATAATTTCAGTTAATCTAGTCCCGTCATTTTCAGATACAGTGGTGGTAGATTTTGGTTGCAGTTCGCCGTTGACGCGATCGAAAGCCCACAGAGCTGATCCTTGACCACCCAGAGCTAGACCTTGTTTAGACAAGAGGTGTTTTATTTCTGGAGTGGTACGATTTTTGTTGTCGGTGATGCCTTCAATGACGATGGCCACTCCCCCTGGACCAAAAGCTTCATAAGTGACATTTTCAAAAGACTCGGCTCCGACACCTGTGGCTTTGGCGATCGCTCGCTCAATATTATCTTTGGGCATGTTGGCTTCCTGGGCACGACTAACAGCCCCTTTTAGCCCAGGGTCTTCTCTCTTGCCACCGGCTCGTTTGGCTTCGATCGTAATTTGACGCACTAACATAGAGAAAAGTTTACTACGCTTGGCATCCTCGGCGCCTTTTTTAACTTTGATTTGTGACCATTTGTTGTGACCAGACATGGAGTGTATTTTACTCGAATTATGAGAAAGTTAAAGCCCGAGAAGTCTCTCGGGCTGGCTTGTCGGGTGGGTTAGTGGTGATTTCGGAGCCAGTGGCGGATCGGACGAGTGATGTCCCGCCACAATTGTTCCCAAAATCCCACCGTCTTCACGATCTGGATTTTCTCGTGATAACCTTCGCAGCTTTGGGGCGATTTTATTGTAGCCATGGCCAACACCCTCCTTCTAGAGAATACGATAATCCTTTTTTAGGAAAAGGCAAGAATTTCTCTTAATCAAATATCTTTTTTTGTTTGTCTTTCGGATAGTCAAAACCTAAATGCTCATAAGCTTTTTTAGTCACCATTCGTCCCCGCGGGGTTCGCTCCAATAAGCCAACTTGGATTAGATATGGTTCGTTGACATCTTCAATGGTGGCGTCTTCTTCAGACAGGGCCGTGGCAATCGTGTTTAGTCCAACCGGCCCACCGTTAAATTTTTCAATGATTGTTTCGAGGATTTGACGATCAATTTGGTTTAAACCAAGCTCATCAATACCGAGTAGAGACAAGGCCCCTCGGACGGTTTTGAGGCTAATGGGTTCACGGGCGACTTGAGCATAGTCACGGCAACGTTTGAGTAGATGGTTGGCAATGCGGGGCGTATAGCGACTCCGTCGAGATATTTCGGCAAGGGCCTCGTCTGCTACTTCAATACCGAGAATTTTGGCCGAGCGCTTAATAATCTGGCTGATTTCCGGTTCACTATAAAATTCCAAACGGAAGGTGCCACCAGAGAAGCGAGAGCGGAGAGGAGAAGAAATTAACGCCACGCGCGTAGTAGCTGATATAAGGGTAAAAGGTGGCAGGTCGAGCTGAATGATTCTCGCGCCTGGACCCTTACCGATGATGATATTAAGAGAGCCGGACTCCATGGCGGGATAGAGGACTTCCTCGATCATTTTGTTGAGTCGATGAACCTCATCGATAAAGAGGATGTCGCCAGCGGAGAGGTTTGTCAGAATCGAGGCGAGGTCGCCGACCTTGGCAATCGCGGGACCAGAAGTCACCTTGACTTGCACGCCAAGTTCTTTTGCGATAAGATAAGCCAGTGTAGTTTTTCCTAGACCCGGTGGGCCATAAAAGAGCAAATGCTCCGGCGGGTGATTTCGTTCTTTGGCAGCGGTCAGTAGAATATGGAGATTGTCTTTAATAGACTTTTGACCAATGTATTCGTCCCAAACTAGAGGGCGAAGAGATTTGTCGAGAAAAGAATCATCGCCGTTTGGGGTGATAGCAAATTCATCTTCTTTGACGTTGCCTGTTGACATATAATGTGGTTTATGCTATACTTAAAGTAGGTACAAAAAGGGCTTAACTAAGCGCTTTTTATTATTTTTTAAATCAAGCTCATAAACCTCTAAGCAATTTAGACCGCAAGGTCTAACGGGTTTTTCTAAAAGGACGTAATGGCACTCTGGCTTGAACTAGAGAGCGCTGAGACTATCCTTTCTGACTTTCCTAACTTAAGTAGCACTACCTAAGGGATTGCTTAGAGGTTTATGATCTCGATTGTCAAAGAGGGCCCGAAAGGGTCTTTTTTGTTTGCCTGAGCTTTTTTCTGAATCGCAAAACTTTTTATTCGACCCACCTTTTTAAGGGTACGGATTTTCTGAAGCTTAGAAAATCCTGAAGCGTTCGGCTCGACAGCCTCACGACCCCCTTAAAAAGGTGGGCCTCGTAATTCAAAGTTTTGCTCCGGTTCCCCCCGGAGGAATTTTTTGAAAAATGATTTTTCAAAAAATTCCTCCGGGGGGAACCTTGTAACTTTTAAATGATCTCGGCGCTCAGATCGACCACTCGGCCCAGCTCGGCTAGTGACGTTATCCCGTGGAGAACTTTGACGATGCCGTCCTGGCGCATATCGAGAAGGCCTTGGGGTTTAGCCACCAGCCGGATTTCTCTCTCATCGGGGTTTTTATCAGCCAGGGCGGCCACGGCTTGATCCATTAGCACGGCTTCAAACACGCCTACTCGGCCTTTGTAGCCAGTTTGATTACAAGCTAAACAACCGACCGGTTCACAAATTTCAGCTATGGTTGGTATCTCTATATCTGGCCGTTTGACTTGGATAGATTTTACAACTTGGTCAACCAATTCTTTTTGTTGGTCATCGAGAGTGGCTTTTTTCTTGCATTGTTCACAGAGTTTGCGAACTAGACGTTGAGCAATCGACAGAGTGAGAGCGGAACTTAAAATTTTCGGATTAACTTTGAGCTCGATTAGACGGGGGATAGCGCCGGCGGCGTTGTTGGTGTGGAGGGTGGAAAAGACCAGGTGACCAGTCAAGGCGGAATTGATCGCCGTCTCGGCCGTATCGCCATCGCGGATTTCGCCGACCATAATAATATCTGGATCTTGGCGCAGGGCGCTACGCAAACCAGCGGCAAAAGTGTAACCTTTTTCTTCGTTGACCTGAGTCTGGTTAATACCTTCGAGATGGTATTCGATTGGATCCTCAATGGTGATGATTTTGCTCTCGGTGGAATTGACCTGACGGAGGAAAGCATACAAAGTGGTAGTCTTACCAGAACCGGTTGGGCCAGTCAGGAGCACCAGGCCGTTGGGTTTGTTGATTTCGTGTTCAAAAATAGCATAGAGTTTAGTTTCTACCCCCAACTTGTCGAAGGTGGTTAAAATACTTTTCGGGTTGAGCACCCGCATGACAATCGATTCGCCATAGGCACTAGGAATAGTCGAAGTTCGTATTTCAATCTCTGCTCCCTGGACCTTGATACTAAAGCGTCCATCCTGAGCATCTTTTTTGATGTTCAATTTCAAACCAGACACCAATTTAATCCGGGACAAAATCTGGCGGTAAACTTTGGCATCGAGATCAACGATGTCGAGTAAGACACCATCGAGACGATAACGTAAACGCACTTGTTCGGCTTCCGGTTCAAAGTGGATGTCAGATGAATCAGTCACTAGGGCGCCAGCCAAAATCATTTCCAGAATAATCGAGATGCCGCTTCCGCGGAGGGCGTTGGTGTTTTCTAAGTTGAGATTGGAGCGAACGTCATCTAGGGTTTTTAATTTTTCAATCAGGCCGTTGATTTGGTCGTCAGAAATTTCAATCAAACCCGCATCGCTGGCGGCCGAAGCGGAAATCTCGGCGTACATCTCCCAAGCTCGATTGAGGCTATTCTCCGAAGCGAGGTAGAGATTGACGGTGTAATTTTTATTTTTTAAATCTTCAATAACCGCCGGATATTTTTGGTTAACCGCCGACATGATGGCGACATGGATCACTCGTCCGGTGACGCGAAAGACAGCCAGTCCCGCCTCCCTGGCTTCAAGGAGGGGCACCATCCGCAAAGCATCAGTGTTAATAGCAATTTTTGACAAATCAATATAAGGCAGCTGGTGTCGCGTGGCGAGCACTTGAGCTAGCTCCTCCGCCTCTTTCTGGTAGAGCTCATCGATCTTTCGGTCTCGTTTTTCGTCGAGTTGATCGTTCATGGAAGTTAATTTATTTTAGCGCTTTTTAGTGTCGTTTCCAAACATTGAGGTCGCGCAGAATTTTTTCAAACCGGTTTTAACAATCTCTGACTACATTCCTAGCACGAGTAGGGAAAGTTACAACCAAAACCTGTGGACAACCGGTAAAAAATAAATTTTTTACCGAGCAGTCATCGTATGATGGCAACCCCTGAACGAAGTGAACGGAGCAGTGGCCTTTTTATGGCCATAAGTCTAAGAATAATCGTAAATTTTAACCAAACAAAACTTTTTACTCGGCACACCTTTTAAAGGGTACGGATTTTCTGAAGCTTAGAAAATCCTGAAGTTTTCGCGCCGTCGCGCTCAAAACCCCCTTAAAAAGGTGAGCCTTCGACAAGTTTTGTTTTTTTGACTGATTTGTTGAATTGGGAGGTAAAAAACACCTTAAAAACCAGTCTTTCGCGACCCCTTGACAAATTATCTCAACGGGTGTATAATATAAGTAGAAGTTGAAAATCGAAGGTTGCTCGTCGGGGATGGTCCCTAGGCGAGAAAAGATAGCTTTTGAGCCCTATTTTAGGGGGAGGAGAGAATCATGTACAGCAAGCTTATGGTTTTGGCCGTTGTGCTGTTGGTGGCGGTTGGTTGCAACACCACTATGCGGTTGTCACCCGATCAGCAGGTGTTGGCCGATCGTCAGGCGGTCATTACGACGGCCACCGATCCCCAGACCGAGCGGTCTGCCCAGGAATGGGCCCAGATTGCCGCGGACAGGGAGCGTCAGAAGATGGAGTACAGTCTCCGTCAGCAGGAGCTCAACGCCCGACGCTCTCAGCAGTATGCCTACCAGGCCGAGCAGAAGGAGCGGGCCAAGGCCCAGAGGGAGTGGGCCGAGAACCAGCAGAAGCTCGATTTGGTTCGTGAGAGTGGCTACGCCATCAACAACGCCATCAGTCAGGTTGGTCAGTTTCGGTCCAACAATGGTGGTGGCACGGGGATGTTCCATCGGGTCCCGCGACAGCGGTAAACCCAAAAGCTATTCCAAGGCGTCGTGGATTTTTTACAAATCATCCCGGCGCCTTTTCCTTTGGACGCTTTTTGTTACAATGACGCCATGATTTTCCAATCAACTTCAGCCGAGGTCACCAGAGCCTTTGCTAGACAAGTTTTGTCTCAAGTGAAGCCTGACTCTCATCGTGCCACCATCCTGGCTCTGGCGGGCGAACTAGGGGCTGGTAAGACCGCTTTCACCCAAGGCCTCGCTTCGACTTTAGGTATTAAGAGTGGGGTAACTAGTCCCACTTTCGTTTTGTCTAAAAAATATAAAATTGCGCCGGCTAGGGCTGAGCAAACGGGCTTCAAACAGCTAATCCATTTTGATTTTTATCGTCTCCAGTCGGCTGAAGATTTAAAAGCTTTAGGCTGGTCAGATCTCCTGACTGAACCCTCCAATCTAATCGTGGTAGAATGGCCGGAGCGGGTGGGCCAGACTTTGCCCAAATGGGCCAAAACCATCAATTTTTTTCATAAAAGCGAAGACGAAAGGATAATCAAAGCCCCATGGCTAAAATCAATTTCAAACATAAGCTAGTTGTTTTTGATGCTCATGCGATCTTGCACCGCGGTTTTCATGCTTTGCCGGAATTTACTTCCAGCAAGGGTGAGCCGACTGGTGGTCTCTATGGTCTGACGGCCATGCTGATTCGGATTATCGGTGAATTAAAACCGGATTATTTGGTGGCTTGCTATGATCGACCAGAGCCAACTTTTCGCAAGCAGGCCTATGACGCCTATAAAGCCAAACGACCAAAAACTGACGATGGCCTGATTGCTCAGATTGAAAGATCCAAAGACATTTTTACCGCCCTCAATATTCCCATTTTTGAAAAAGCTGGTTTCGAGGGGGATGATTTGATCGGTACCGTCGTCGAGCAAGCAAAAAAAATCACCGATCTTCAAATTATCGTCGCCTCTGGCGATATGGATACCTTACAACTAGTGGTGGGCGATCAAGTCTTGGCCTACACCCTAAAAAAGGGGATTAACGACACTGTGGTTTACAACGAAAAAATGGTCAAAGAGCGATTTGGATTTGGCCCAGAATTACTGCCGGATTTTAAAGGTTTGCGCGGTGACCCATCGGATAACATTATTGGCATTGCGGGTATTGGCGAAAAGACAGCGACTGACTTGATTGTTAATTTTGGTTCGATTGAGAAAATTTACAAAAAATTAAAGAAAGACGAGCAATCTTTTCTCAACGTCGGTGTCAAGGCGCGAATTATTAATTTGTTAAAAGAAGGGGAAGAGGAAGCCATCTTTTCTAAAACTTTGGCTACGATCAAACGCGATGTCGACGTCACTTTTGTTTTACCTGATCGGGTGTGGCAAGAGACGATTGACCAAACCAAAGCCGAAAAGATTTTTATGGATTTGGAATTCAAGTCTCTCTTGGCCCGACTAAAAAATATTTTAACTGACCAGACTGGCGAGCCGATCCCGGCCGAAGTAAATACCAGTGAAGCCGTGGAGGTGGTTGATCCGCTGGAGCTGAAAAAGACGGGCCTGGCTCTGTGGTTAATTAATTCCGATGTTAGCAATGCTAGTCTAGACGAGATCTATGCTTTTGCGGAGACCAGGGATTTCGCCACAGCCCAGAAAAAGATTTTTGATCAATTGCGAGAACAAGGTCTGGACAAAGTTTATCAAGAGATTGAATTGCCACTCATTCCGATTGTTGAGGTGATGGAGAAGCGGGGAATTTTGGTGGATAAGAAATTTTTGGCCGATTTGTCCGTCCATTATCACCAGGAGCAGGATAAAATTAGTCAGCAGATTTTTGCGTTAGTCGGTCATGACTTTAATCTCAATTCTCCCAAGCAACTCGGTGAGATTTTATTTACCGAATTAAAAATTCCACTCAAGGGGATGAAAAAAACCGCCGGTGGCGCTTTGTCGACTCGTGAATCAGAACTGCAAAAAATTGTCGATGTCCATCCGATCATCCCCCTTATCCTCGATTATCGTGAACTACAAAAACTGCTCTCAACCTATATCGACAATCTGCCGACCATGCTCGACAGTGGTGACCGTCTTCACACCACGCTCAATCAAGCCGGCACCACTACCGGTCGGATGTCGTCCAATAATCCCAACCTGCAAAATATTCCGGCCAAGGGTGAACTAGGGCCAGAGATCCGTAAAGCTTTTGTGGCTTCACCCGGGTTTGAATTCTTAAGTTTTGATTATTCGCAGATTGAAATGAGGGTTTTAGCTTTACTGTCTGGTGATCAGGATTTACAAAACATTTTTTCTAAGGGTCAAGACATCCATGCCAGTGTGGCCTCGCGAGTTTTTGGTGTGCCACTGGCTGAGGTGACAAAGAATATGCGTCGCCAAGCCAAGGTCATCAACTTCGGGATCATTTATGGCATGGGAGTTAATGCCCTGCGGGCCAATCTTGGCGGTACTCGGGAAGAGGCTCAGCATTTCTATGATCAATATTTTGTCACTTTTCCGACCATCAAGGCCTATTTTGACGGGGTGATAAAAAAAGCGGGACAGGTTGGGTACACTGAAACTTGGTTCGGTCGTCGTCGTTATTTTCCGGGTTTGCATTCAAAACTGCCCTTTATTCGAGCTTCCGCCGAGCGGATGGCCATGAACGCTCCACTCCAGGGTTCAGCGGCTGATATTATCAAAAGAGCGATGATTGAAGTGGCGGAGGAACTAAAAAAGACCGGGTTAGAGGACGAGGCTTTTCTCATTTTACAGATCCACGACGAGCTACTTTTAGAAGTCAAACAGGACAAAATCGAGGCGGTGACCAGTTTGGTGGTCAGGGCTATGGAGGAAATCGAGGCGGTGCCAATGAAATTTATCGTCGAGGGTAGGCAGGGGGCGAATTGGGGTAAAATGGTGGCTTTCTAAGGGGATTTTAGGTCTAAAAGTTGTCCACATGGTAAAAAAACTTGCATTTTAGGCTTAAAAACGATAATATTAACCCACAACTTTCGTTGGAAAGGTCGATCTCAAAAAACCTATAGGTAAAAAAACAAATGAAGAATTACATCATCGTTGCCATCGTGATCATTTTGATCATTGCCGGTGTCGTTTGGTACTCCAACAAGGGTACTGTGGCTCCAGTTGGCGATGTCGCTACCACCACCTCTGAAACTACTTCAGTTGATAGTACTGGTGTCACGACCGACACTTCGGCTACTACCACTACCACTGCTCAATAATATCTCTGATATTAATCAGCAAAACAAAAAGGACTCTGTTAGCGGGGTCTTTTTTGTTGGTTCAAAGGCCAGATTTGTTTGATTGGAAAAATTCTATTATGTTATAAGATAAATGAATGATCGCTATGAACCCTCCGGATCTAAATAATCCTAAAACTTCCGCTCTGCTGAAAATTAAGCAGACACTATTAGACGCCAAAGATGCGCCTCTGTTTGAATACCGCCAAGCTAATAAATATTGGCCGGTGATCGGTGAGGGCAGTCATGAGGCCAAGATTATGTTTGTGGGCGAGGCGCCAGGCAAAAACGAAGCTCTGACTGGTCGGCCGTTTTGTGGCACAGCGGGAAAAATTCTCGACGAGCTTTTAGCTGGTATTGGTTTAAAGAGGGAAGAGGTTTATATCACCAATATTGCCAAAGATCGTCCGCCGGGAAATCGTGATCCCTTGCCGGAAGAGATTGCTTACTACGGACCCTTTCTCGATCAGCAAATCGAGATTCTCCAGCCACGGGTGATTGCTACCCTCGGCCGTTTTTCCATGAGTTACCTGTTAAATAAATATTTTTTGCCCGCTAGCACTATTTCCGAGATGCATGGACAGGTGATTGAGACGCAGGAAAAATATGGTCCAGTGGTGATTGTTCCGCTCTATCATCCCGCCGCTTCGATTTACAATCAGAAACTCAAAGAAACGCTCAAAGCGGATTTTGCGGTTTTGAAGCAATTCTCTTAGTTCAAATTTCAAAATGCAAAATTTAAAATTGCAGTTCAAAAATCAAAAGTCTAGATTGAAGTTTAAAAACTTAGAATTTTGCATTGCAATTTTAAACTTTGAAGTTTGCATTTTGAATTAACACCCATAACTTGCTCATGGGGTAAATAAAAGCTTAAATGTGTCTATGGCAAAGAGTATCAAACTTATCTCCTGGAACGTTAACGGCATCAGAGCCTGTGTTAAGAACGGCTTTGTCGATTTTTTGGTTAAAGAACAACCGGATTTATTGGGCCTGCAAGAGATTAAAATCAGTGATGTCGCTCGAGCCAAGGAGCAATTTGACTTCATGGGTTACGAAGAATATTGGCACCCGGCCGAGCGCCCGGGCTACAGCGGAACCGCGATTTTGGCTAAAACTAAAGTGTCGGTCAAAAATGGTTTTGGAGAATTGTTCGACTCAGACGAATCTGCCGTAGGTAGAGATACCGAAGGGCGAGTCCAAACTGTCGAACTGACAGATTTTTATCTGGTCAATGTCTATTTTCCCAATGCTAACCACGAATTGTCGCGCTTGGATTTTAAAATTAAATTTAATCGGGCGCTGTTAAAATATTTGAAAAAGTTAGAAGAGAAGAAACCGGTTGTGGTCTGTGGTGACTTTAATGTCGCTCATCGCGAGATTGATTTGGCTCGACCAAAAGAAAATGTGGGTAGTCCCGGTTTTACAGCCGAGGAGCGAGCCTGGGCCGATGAATTGGAGCGGGCGGGCTTTGTCGACACTTTCCGTCATTTACATCCCACCAAGCAGGAGTATTCTTGGTGGAGTTATCGGATGCGAGCTCGAGATCGCAACGTCGGCTGGCGGATCGACAGCTTCTGGGTGAGCAAAAAATTGGTGCCAAAAATTAAACGGGCTTGGATCCTCGGCGAGGTTTATGGTTCGGACCACGCGCCCGTTGGGTTGGAGATCGAAGCTTAATTTAAAGTTCAAAATGCAAAATTCAAAATTGCAGTTCAAAAATCAAAAGTCTGGAACAAAGTTTAAAAACTTAGAATTTTGCATTGCAATTTTGCACTTTGAGTTTTGCACTTTGCACTAAATACCATGCTTTACCTCATCCACGGTCGGGAAACGATCAAAAGCCAAAATAAATATAATGATTTGATTATCTCTTTGCGCGAGCGTCAGCCAGACAGTGCCGTTTTTTTATTGAATGAAGAAAATTTTAGAGAAGCAGAGTGGCAAGAATTGTTGGTCGGTCAGAGTCTGTTTTACCAAAAATATATTGTCGGGGTTAATCGTTTGTTGGCTAGCAAAGATTTTAGTGACATTGTTTCTGCTGATATTGAGACGCTAGCTCAGTCGCCACATATTTTTATTATGATTGAGGAGAAGATTGATCCAAAGATCTTTGCCGAATTGGAAAAAAGTGCCGATAAGATTTTATTTTTTGACCAGCAGGAAGTGGCTGGTGAAAAATTTAATGACTTCGCGATTGCTGATGCCCTCTGTCGACGGGACAAGAAAAAAATGTGGTTAGAATACATCAAAGCTCTAGCTGAGGGGAGAGAGGCCGACATGATTTTCTGGCAAATTTGGTGGCAACTGAAAATGTTGCTAGTGGCCAAGACGACCAGACAAAAGACACCCAAAACTATTAAACCCTTTGTTTTTAATAAAGCGGTGCGCGGGGCGACTAACTATACCGAGGAAGAATTGAAAGCCTTGGCCGGTAAAATGGTCCGTTTCTATCACCAAAATTTCCCCGGCAGTGAAGATTTTGCTTTTGGTTTGGAAAAATTGATTTTAGAGCTGTGATCTTCGTGCTAAAATATTAGTAATGAAATCCCAAGCTGGTTTTATGGTTGAAGTTCTGACGATTGTTTTGGCTATTAGTGCTTTTGTTTTGGTTGCAATTTTCGGTTTGCCGGTTAATTTTCCTTGGCCGACCAAAAGTCAGACCGCTATGGCCAGCAAATCATTAGCGGTGGCCACTAGTTCCACAAAAATTATTGAAGTCGCTAACCCCGCCGGGACCGTTTGGAAACGAGTTGATCCAAGTCTGATTAAATTCCCTGGTCGCGACTCTCATGCTACTTATGAATTCAACGGTCAGTTATTTTTGACCGGCGGTCTAGACGCTACTGGTACTGGCCCCCAAAATAATCCGGTTTATGAGAAGGCTAAATATTACAATGATATTTGGGTCTCTGATGATGGGGCCAATTGGCGATTAGTGAAAGCTAAGGCTGAATTTCCGCCGATTCGCTCGATGTCGGTAGTTAATTTCAAAGGTGCCCTGTATATGTTCGGTGGTTGGAGTCCAGAAGTGGGTTATAAAAATGGGGTTTGGCAATCGATCGATGGCATTAATTGGATTAGGATCGCCAACGCTTCTTTTGATGAACGCGAGGGTCAGAAGGTGATAATTTTTAAGGATAAACTATGGCTGATTGGTGGAGTCAATTATTTTTCTCGGAAAACTTTTAACGATGCCTGGTCTTCGTCTGATGGGGTGGCTTGGAGGAAAGAGGTGGCTAATGCTCCATGGCACTCTCGCTGGGATCACGACATCGCGGTTTTTAATGATAAAATCTGGCTGGTGGGTGGGATGAATTTTAATGGCGTGGGTTATGGTGATGAGTGGTCGTCGGCCGATGGCAAGGTTTGGACGAAGGTGACCGATTTGGCGCCATGGAAAAAGCGCCAGGGTCAGGCTCTAATTGTGTATAAAGATTTAATGTGGCTGATTGGTGGTATTGACGCCAAGACTAGCGAGGGTGTGGGCGACACTTGGTTTACCAGAAACGGTGTTGATTGGCAGAAGACTGATATCGATGGCGACTGGTCAGGGAGGGAAGATCACGAGGTCAATGTTTTTAAAGATAAAGTAATCATTACTGGCGGAATGAATAGTAATTTCGAGTGGCTAAACGATGTCTGGGTGGCGACCGTGCCGGTGGAGAAGGTGGAGGTAAAAGAAGAGATAAAATAAAAATCCGCCAAAGCGGATTTTTTTTGTGCCCCGTGTAGGATTCGAACCTACGACCGTTTGCTTAAAAGGCAACTGCTCTACCAACTGAGCTAACGGGGCAACTTCTTTTTAATACAGCAAAATAGTATCAAATTTATGGCAAAAGTCCAGATTTTATGGTATTTTTTGGCCTATGGCCAAAAAAGAACTGTCGCTAATCCTCCATAACATCCGCAGCTCTCATAATGTGGGGGCGATTTTTCGGACGGCAGACGGGGCCGGGGTGAGTAAAATTTATCTAACCGGCTACACCCCAAAACCAGTCGATCAGTTTGGCCGATTGGACAAGACGATTGGAAAAACAGCCCTCGGAGCGGAAAAAACTGTTTCCTGGGAATATTTGGAATCGCCAGCTCGACTAATATCTAAACTAAAAAAAGCCGGAGTAGAAATCGTGGCTCTCGAGCAAGATCCTAAATCAGTTAGCTACAGAAAAGCCAAATTGAAATTTCCCGTCGCCTTGTTGTTGGGGGAGGAGGTGGGTGGCATTAATAAGGATCTAATAAAGAAGTGTGACCAGATTATTGAGATCCCCATGCGAGGGCAGAAAGAATCACTCAACGTTTCAGTGGCCACCGGTATTGCAGTTTATGAAATTTTAAAGTAACTTGAGATAGGTTTTTTCTGAATATCTTTTTTACATTTCTTCGCCAAGCTATTTTTTAGGGTACGGATTTTTCGAAGCTTGAAAAATCCTGAAGTTTTCGCGCCGTCGCGCTCAAAACCCCCTAAAAAACACTTGGCTCATAAAATTTTAAAAAATATATTCAGAAAAGCTATAAATTACTAAACTAATTAAAAATATATGGAAGAAACTGGTTTTACTAAAGTGACTTTATTATCAATCCTCGCGGTGGTCATCATTGGTGTTTTGATCGGTGGTGGTTGGTATTTTAATAGGGGAGGAGGATTGACGGCCACTAGCACTATTGCCATCAGCGAAGAAATTAATAATCAAACAAGTACTACAACCAATAATAATCAACAAAAAAATATGAATGAAAATGTTTTTGATAAGAATAAAAATTATAGTGCTATTCTCCACACCACTGAGGGGGACATCATGATTGAGTTTACGGCTGGGGTCACTCCAAATACCGTCAAAAACTTCGTGACTTTAGCTCAGAAGGATTTTTACAATGGCACGATTTTTCATCGAGTGATCAAAGGCTTTATGATTCAGGGTGGTGACCCGACCGGGACCGGTATGGGTGGTCCTGGTTATACTTTTGCTGATGAATCTTTTACGGGTGACTATACTCGGGGGACGGTCGCTATGGCTAATGCTGGTCCAAACACCAATGGCTCTCAATTCTTTATCATGCACGCAGATGGATCTCTGCCTAAAAATTATGTGATTTTTGGTAAAGTGACCAAGGGTCTGGATGTGGTGGACAAGATTGCCACCGCCCCAGTCAAGGCTAACCAATCGGGCGAGAATTCCACTCCCGTGAGCCCGGTTAAAGTAACTTCGGTAGACATCATCGAGAAGTAGTTACTCGATGCGAATGATACGAATGAAATGCACGAATACTACGAATTCCGTTTTCGAGTTTTGTATTTATTCGTTATATTCGCATGTATTCGTAGATTCGTATCGCGTTTTATTTCTGGCAATGGTCGCAGTAGTGGGTGCCCCGACCGACTAAGCGGATTTTTTTAATCGGTCGGCCACAAACTTTACAGGGTTCATCAGCTCGGCCGTAGACTTTGAGATGGGGGACGAAGCCACCCTGACTACCATCTCCTCGCACATAGTTACGGCTCGAAGTACCATTTTTACTAATCGAGTGTTTAAGAACAGCGATAATTGATCGGTGGAGTTTTTTTATTTCTACTACTGATATATTACCAGCTAGCCTGGTTGGTAAAATCCCCGCGATAAAACAACTTTCATCAGCATAGATATTGCCGATGCCGGCAATTATTTTTTGGTCGAGAAGGATTTGTTTGATCGGACGTTTGGGATAGCGAGAGAGAAGTGATTGAAAATATTTAACTGAAAAATCTTTTTCCAATGGTTCCGGCCCGTGATTGGTAAAAAGTTGAGTGATAGTGGCGTCATCAAGCAATCTGACCCAACCAAATTTACGCATATCGTTAAAAAAGATTTTGGAACCGTCGGAGAAATCAAAAACTAGGCGCGTAAAATTATTTGGTAAATTATCCAACCCTCCAGCTTGAGGGTGGCCACCAGAAATAGCTCGACCCGTTTTGGGTTTAAAAATTAATTGTCCAGTCATCTTTAGATGGATCAGTAAATCTAACGGCCCGGTCAGTTTTATCCGAATAATTTTAGCTCGCCGGCTGACATCTTCGATCTCTTGTCCAATGATTTTTTTCTGAAAACTAGCAGGGGATAGTGGGGCGACAGTTTTAGGCCACAAAATAGAAACGCCACTAACCTTTCTGTTGATTATGGCTTTTTTCAAATCTCGTTTGATTGTTTCCACCTCGGGCAGTTCAGGCACAGTAAGTAATAGAAGTATTAAGTAGTAAAGTAATAAGTAAAACTCAAAAATCAGCGGAAACTGAATTTTTACTACTCTACTACTTTTACTACTTATTACTAGCCCAAAGCTTTTTCAAGTTCCTCCCGTACCACGGTAGCATCATCCCATTCCTGTCTACTGCCATTGGGTCCCATCAAGTATGGGTCGGTGCCTTTGCCAGTAATCATAACAACAACGCTGTTGTTATGATTACTGTCCTGAGCGAGCTTTTTAGCGAGTCGAAGGGCGGTATTGATCGCTTCTTGTCGATCTAGAATTATCTCGTATTTTTTTTGGATACCTTTGGCCACTTCCTCGACGATTTGCAGAGGATCTTCATCATAGGGGTCATCATTGGTCAAAATAATTTCCGAGCAGAAGTCGTTGGCCACTCGGCCCATGGCTGGGCGTTTCCATTTATCTCGTCCGCCGCCAGTACTGCCAAAAACACAAATCAGTCTTTTTGATCCGACCGCTTGGTAGGCTTGGGTCAGAGAGTCGGCAGTATGGGCATAGTCCACAATCACTTCAAAATTTTGTCGGGGATTGTTGATGGAGATTTTTTCCATTCGGCCTCTAATCTGATCTAAACTTTCTACGGCTTTTTTAATATCAATTGCTGACACCCCAAAAGCTTGGGCCATTTTGGCAGCGCCAATAATATTGTAGAGATTAAACTGGCCAGGTAGCTTAGTCTCAATTTTTTCACTAGCGACAGTTAGCCGTGATCCGCCTTCAAAAATTTCAAACGGTTCCGCGTCGTGGAGGGCAAAGGAAATTTGTTTGGCTGAAGGGGCTCGCTGAAAAAACTTGCCCGCTTCGAGATCGTCAGCGTTGACGACTAAAACTTTATTTGGCTTGGGAGATTTTTCTAAAGCTTCGGCGTATTTTAATTTGGCCTCGAGGTAGTTTTCGAACGAGCCGTGGGATTCGATGTGCTCGGGGGATATATTAGTAAAAATTAAACCATCAAAATCAATAAATTTGTGACGTGACATTTTAGCGCCTTCGGAAGTGGTTTCGAGGATAGCGAAATCACAACCAGCATTAATGGCCTGGCGCAAGAACTTTTGCATAAACATCCGGCCCGGCATGCTCATTTTGTAGAGATTGCGGGTAATTTTTCCCGCGAGGTTAAACTGCAGAGTGGAAGTCGTGGCGATTTTATAACCAGCGGTTTGTAAAATTTTGGCTAAAATCTCGGTGGCGCTGGTTTTGCCTTTGGTGCCAGTGATAGCGATAACTTTGAGGTGACGAGAAGGAAAACGATAAATAATGGCCCCCATTAAAGCTAGGCAGTAGTGATAGATTGGTTGGGTCGAGTGAAAAAGTCGGCGAGGAATTATTTTTTTGGCTAGATTAAGAATTTTTTCCATATTGTTATTTTTTAGTTCAAAATTCAAAGTGCAAATTTCAAAATTGCAATTCAAAACTTAAAATTTTCTACTTTTTAATGTTAGAACGCTTTTAGCTAGCATGTTTGACAATTCATTAACTTCTTGGAGTAAATTATCGATTTCTGTTTTATTGGCCAGTTTAGCGTCTCTTAATAATGCTAGCCAATACTTGCACTCATTTGAACTCTTGAGCGCTATTTCAAAAAACTTTTTAAATTCAAGACGAGAGCTCGATGCCCTCGCTTCTATCTGATTAGCTCCAATTGACGTGGCAGATCTGATCAATTGGTCAGTAATTATCCAAGCGCTTCTTTTATTTGGCAATTGATTGGTTAGTTCGATAATATCCAAAGAAAATCTATATGATCGATCGATTAGGTTTTCACTTTTTATTTTTGAACTGAAATTTTGCATTTTGAATTTTGCACTTTGCGCTAGTGATTGAGGTTTTTAAGAGCAAACTTGATTTTTTCGCCGGTGTCAGTCATCTCAGCTGGAATTTTTTTCAAGGCTTCTCGGATATCTCTTTCGGTATAGCCCATGGTTTGGAGGGCGAGGATGGTGTCAGTATCTCGGCCGATATCTCCAAGTTCATCACCACCTTTTAAATGTTCAACTTTACCTTTTAGCTCCAGAACAATTTTTTCCGCCAATTTTCGCCCAAGGCCGGAAACTTTTACTAGATAATCAGCATTGTTTCCGCCAATAGCCTGAACTAGAGTGTTGGGGGTGGCTAGCGTGAGGACAGACAATGCACTTTTTGGTCCAACGCCAGAGACCCCCAGCAAAAGCTCGAAAAAACCCAGTTCTTCCTTATCAGCAAATCCATATAAATCGAGAGCGTCTTCGCGAACGGCCAAGTGGGTCTGGAGAACTGCCTCTTGGTCTTTTACTAAAGTCTGTTTGGTGGCTGGAGTAGTAAAAACCTTGTAACCAACACCGCCGACATCAAAAATGACATATTTTTCTCCTGAGTCACTCAATTTGCCTCTTAATTGTCCAATCATGACCCTATGATACCCCACCAAATTCAAAGTTCAAAATTCAAAGTTCAAAGTTGCAGTTCAAAATTTAGAGTTAAAAAATTGAGATTTTTGCAATTTTGCCCTGCAATTTTACCTGCCTGCGGTAGGCAGGCATTTTGCACTTTACATTTTGAACTAAGAGCAATTTGAGAACCTCTTAACTTCAACCCACCTCTACTTGCAATTATGTCAAATGTGTTATAAGCTACTGCCGTATGCCTATAATTAAATCAGCTAAAAAAGCTCTCCGCAGTTCCAGCAAGAAACGTGTTTTTAACGACCGTCGTCGCAAAGCCATGCGCGAAGCGGTGAAGGGAGTCAAAAAATTAGTCGTGGCCAAGAACTCGGCCGAAGCCCAAACCAAACTCAGCGAGGCTTACAAAGCTATCGACAAGGCTGTCAAGCGAGGAGTGATTAAGAAAAATGCCGCCGCTCGCAAGAAATCCCGCCTGGTCAAAATGATCAAAAAAATCGCTTAAATTAGACAAACAAAAAACCGCCCCCTACCGTCTGGTAGGGGCCGGTTTTTTTGATGGAGTTACGCGACTGATCATAAAAATAAAGGGACGAGTAGATTTCTCTACTCGTCCCAGTGCCGTCCTCAGCTAACCTACGCCACAACTTGGGAGAGTTTGTCTGCGAGAAGTTGTCGCAGTTCCCCGTAGGTCCTGATTCCATTTGGGAATAGCACTCGTAGGTGACACTTCCGGCACACGAGTGCGTCTTGCGTCTTGGTGGTTGCTATTCGGTCTATCCAACCGTTGCAGGTGTCATGGACGCCCACGGAATGACCGAGCTCGTGATTGTCTCGGGTGTGATCCACGAAGTAGTCACCAGAAGGCGGATACTCTCGCAACAAATCACCTTCCTCGGTCAACTGAATCGGTGTGAGCGGAACGCTCCGCTCGATTTCGTTCCGAATGGACTCGGTGCGTTCTTGGCGGTCTGTCCCTCTCAGGGCAAGTTGCAAAGCCCGGTCGAGCCAGCCAGTGGCGTGATAATGGTCTTTATTATCTGGACCGACCACTTTATATGGACACAGGCTGTTGATTCGGTAAGTCTTGCCGGTAGCACCTTCTTGATCGTGGTACTGGCCGACGAGCTTCCCGGGTATAACCATCGCTGGTTTAAACCCGGCGGCGGAGACCGTTTCGAAAAGAATCTGGACATAATCTGGGGAAAGTGTCCCGACTTCTTTCCATAGCTCCCGGTACTTGAAAACCAGATCGACGAACCGCTCGGCTATTGCTGTCGTTTCGCTTGGCATGGCCGTCCCTCCTTCTTTTTGTGGGTGTTCAAACTAATCAACAGTCTTACTCTGAGTCAGAAAAAAGTCAAGAAACACTGTTTGGGGTGCCCCCATGAGTCCCGTCTAATTTTTACTGCGTAAAATTCGGGCGGATAAAAATCTTCCGCAACTCAAAATTTGCCGTCGCAAATTTTGGTCGTGTCCGCAGCCCTGCCTGCGGCAGGCAGGTCGCGATTCGGTCTACTGACCTCATAACGCTCCGCTTTTCGATTCCTCACGCCAGTGAAATTGTTCACTGGCTCTGGGAGCACAAAAACGGCCAAAGCCGTTTTTTTGTGCCCCCATGAGGAATCGAACCTCAATCAGAAGATCCGCAATCTTCCGTTTTATCCATTAAACTACAGGGGCAATATTTATCCATTAAATCCCGACGCTCCGGTCGTAGCCCCGACTTTTTACGTCGGGGCTACGGGAGCAATTTAACTTTTTTACCCTAACACACAATTTCTAAAAACCAAAATACTCGCTGATTTTATCAACGATATTTTCTTCCGGTTTGATCTCGGGTAGAAACTTAGTTAAGGTCCGGCGAACTTCGACCGGATCAATTTCATAAAAATAGATATGAATATAAGGAAAAAGTAGCCGACCAGAATGAAGAATTAAAACATCGATGTCTTTGTTATCTTCCACCCAAAAAGATTTGACTGATTCGTAAGAATAAAAATTGTTGCCAACCAGGATACCTTTGTCAGAAATTTCTATCTCTGGCCAGCTGGGGTCGCGTTTTTCGAGAGCGATAATTGAATAGGCTCCAAGCAAAATAATTAGAGCAAAAAGAAAATTTTTAAAAATAATGGCAAAAATAATAATGACAAAAGCCAAAATTCCCACGACCCAAGACCAGTCGGGATGACGTTCGACTTGGTTATATTCGGGCGCTTGCCAGCGCAAGAAAATTTGTTTTTTAGGATTAGCCGGCATTGTTGTAATTATAGCAGTTTGTGGTTTAGCCCCCAAATTGATTTGTGCACTTTTTAGGCATCGAGCAGTTTTTGTTGGCTTGTTGACTATTGTAAAAGGAGTACCATTAACCGTATCTAACAACTTCGAGGCCTATGGAGTTCGACACAGACAAAAATCTAGTTGAAAAAGCCAAGGCTGATCGCCAGGCCTTTGCTTCACTGTATCAAAAGTATTCAGAAAAAGTGTTTAATTATTTTTGGTATCGTCTTAACCATGATTCGGAAGTGGCTCAAGATTTAATGCAAGATGTTTTCTTGCGAGCCTTTAATGATCTATCTCGTTTTAAAGACCAGAGTTATTCTTATCTGACTTATTTGTTAAAAATCTCTCACAACCTGTTAGTTGATTATTACAAAAAGCCTAAAAATATTTCTCTTGATGATCTGGCGGTTGATATCCCAGATAATGTGCCGGAAGAAGTCACTCAGCATTTGGAAGATTGCGATAAAGAAAAGGCTAAAGTTTTGTGGCGAGAGATTCAAACTTTATCGCTCCACGATAGAGATATTCTTCTCTTATTTTACCGCAAGAATTTGAAGATTGCCGAAATCGCTGAAATTAAGGGCCGATCAGCCAATGCCATTAAATTAGCTCTGTCTCGGGCCAGAAAAAAATTAAAAAACTCACCTGATTTAGAAAGCTTACCCTGTTTTGGCAATAAAAAGCCAAGCCCACCAAAGAAAAAATTTCTTTTCTAGACGAAAATGACACCTTTGTCTTTTTTGGTCGTTAGATAAGATGTCAGGGGTGATGGCACCCCACTACAACTAAATAGCATTACGCAGACTTTGGCCACCAGTGTGGCAAGGTTCGATAGACAGATAGGTATCTGTCTTGCCCAGGGGCAATCTAGATCAATTGTTTCTGGTGGTGTGGGGGCCACAAAAGGCATATGGAATATGTTTCCTTTCACCAAAAAAGCGTCCTGAAGAGGGACGCTTTTTGGATGTTGTTTTTTCTTGATTTTAAGCGGTTTTTTGGCTAGGATGGGGGTGATATTGAAAAATGATGAATTCCAAAACTTTTTACTCGGCACACCTTTTAAAGGGTACGGATTTTTTGAAGCTTAAAAAATCCTGAAGCGCTCGGCTCGACAGCCTCACGACCCCCTTTAAAAGGTGAGCCTTCGACAAGTTTTGAAATTCAAAATTTATAAAATAATATATTTGGAGGGTTGCGCCGAATGGTAAGGCACCAGTCTTGCCACCCCTACGGGGGATCTCCCGAAGGGAGAAAAACTGTTACAGTTAAATATCATAGGGAGGGGTCGCATAGTTGGTCTAGTGCGGTAGTCTTGAAAACTACTAAGTCCGAAAGGGCTTCGCGAGTTCGAATCTCGCCCCCTCCGCCTTCGCCTCGCAGTAGCTCGGCTTCGGCGTGACGCAGTCCGTTTGCCTTGGCGTAGCCTTCGGCGAAGTCAGGCAGAAGACGAGCAAAAGCGGGAAGTAAAATTATGTACTATAAATAATAAATACAAAGCTTTTGAATTTGAGAAATATCTAAAAACTGGATCTGGTGGAGCTTTTATTAACAAACATTTAGTCTAATTTATGCGTTATATCGGTATTGATTATGGTTCGAAAAAAGTTGGCCTGGCCGTCTCTGACGAGAGTGGGCGAGTGGCTTTTCCTTTGCAGGTTATTTCCAATAATAAAAGTTTATTGGTCGAGATCGCCAAAATTTGCGAGCAGGAGAAAATCGTCAAAATTATCTGTGGCCTGTCGCTCGATTTTTCCGGTCAGGATAACCCGATTGCCAGGGAAGCTCAGAATTTTTGCAATCAGTTATCCGCTAAAATTAATCTGCCTCTAGATTTTGAAAACGAAGTTTTGACCAGCGTCTTTGCCGGCCAGACTATGGCCAGAGATAGAGATTTGGATGCTCGTGCGGCGGCCCTAATTTTGCAACGCTATTTGGATCGAAAAAAATAGGGCATCTTTGTTGGTTTTTTGATATAATTATTGTTATGAAAGCCAATCGTTTTTTAAAGATGTTCCCGGTGCCAAAATCTTTGCAAATGGCCTCCGCCGGTATTGATATTTCTGACCGCTCGCTTAAATTTTTTCAATTGATTGAAAAAAATGGTCAGTTGATCGATAGTCAACACGAAGAGATTGTTTTGCCAGCTGGCATTATTGAGGGCGGTCGGATTATTCAGATCGACAAGTTAAAACCAATAATTAGTAATTTGGCAAAAAAATACCGAGTGGCTCGGGCGATTGTTTCTCTGCCGGAAGATCGCGCCTATACTTTACAGCTAACCTTGCCAAAAATGAAAACCAGTGAGCTCCGCGGAGCGATTGCTTTCCAGTTGGAAGAATATGTTCCTTTGCCGGCTGAAGAAATTGTTTTTGACTATAAGCTTCTCGATGGTCGAGAAAATAAAAATAGTTTGATGGTGGTAGTGTCAGCTATGCCGAAAACGATTATTACTGAATATGTCGAAGTTTTTGCTGGTGCCGGTATTATTCCGGTGGCCTTTGAAATTGAAGCTCAGTCGATGTCCAGATCTTTATTGTTACGACACGATAGCAAGCTGGCTTTGATTGTTGATATCGGCCGAGTCCATGTGGGTTTTTTTATCGCTCGCCATGGCGAAGTCTTGTTTGCTTCGATTGCCAACAATATTGGCGGTGATGATATCAGCGCCATTATTTCTCGCCAGCTTAATATTTCTATCGAAGAGGCTGAGAAGTTAAAAAACGAAATTGGTCTCAACCGCTCAGAGGATAATAAAGAATCATTTTTTGCCGCTATTCCAGTTATCACTTCGATCAAGGATGAAATTAATCAACGTTGTGATTATTGGCGTGATCGACAGGAGTATAATCCTCGGACGGAGAGGATTGCCAGGATTGTTTTATGTGGTGGGCAGTCTACTTTGCCTGGGTTGCTAGATTTTTTTCAGTCTTATTTTGATATTCCGGTCGAGTTAGGTAACCCTTGGTTAAACTTTTATCCGTCAGAACTTGGGGTGCCTAATTTGTCTCTAAAAGAATCCTTGCGTTACGCGACCGCTTTAGGTTTGAGCCTGCGATCATTTGAAGAAATTTTTTAATCTATGATTAATCTTTTACCGCTTGAAAATAAAAAAAATGTTTGGCGCGAATATCGAGGGCGTCGAGCGATAGTTATTGGTTTGGTGATGATGTTTTTGCTGTTGACGGGGATAATTTTACTGACGGCTTTTTATTTTTCCTCTTTATGGGGTTTAAAACCACGAGCTAGTATGGCGGCCGAAAAAGACGAAAAAGATCGAACTGTTTACGAACTGAAGTTAAAAAATCTCAGCGATAACCTCAAACTTTTATCGGGGACAGAAAACAGCCCCCCCTCGGTGGTGTCTGTTTTTGAAAAAGTCTCTCAACTCAAAGAGGGGGGGATTAAGATTGAAGCTTTCAAGTATGAGCTAAAGTCTACCGGGGAGTCGCTTTTTCGTTTGCAGGTTTCGGCCAGTACCAGAAAGGTCGCTTCAGATTATCTTGTCAAGCTTCATAAAGTAGAGGGGATTGAGGACGTAATTTATCCAATTTTGACGGGCGACAAGAATTTGACCATTCCGCTCGAGCTGATTTTAGTGAGCAAGAAAAAATAATTCATGACTAATTATAAAGCAATAATTTTCTGGTTAGTAATATTGATTGATATTTTGTTATTGATCGGCTGGTTGGCTCTAGCTTTCTTGACTTGGCGACAAGTTTCTCTCGATTCGACTGCCGTCGGTCTAAATAATAATCAGTCTAAAATCGCCGTCTCCGAACTAAAACACTTTTTTGATTTCTCTCATGATAAAATCGTCATTATTGATTCGTCGGTGATTGATTCGGATAATGTTAATTCTCTGGTTGATCAAATCTTAGCTTTGGCTTTAATCGCTGGAGTAGAAGTCACGATTGATCGGGCTCAGCCGGTGTCCGATGGTCTAGAATTGGATATTTCTGCCAAGGGCAGTTTTAATCACTCGATTCAGTTTCTCCGCTTGATGGAAAAATTACCTTATCGTTTGATTGTCAGCAAAGAAAATCTGATCAATCAAGCTGACGCTGGCGGGGATGTTTTTCCAGTCAAATCGAACAAGGTGGCTAGCTTGTGGCGACCAGAAATCAGTTTAAAAATTTTAAGCTATCATCAATAAAATGAGCACCAGCCAAAAAATAAAAAAATGGTTTAAAAATATTGTTGATCAAGACCGCTTGGATTTCGCTTATTATCCCTGGCGGGATTGGCGGGTGATCGTGATTTTCTTTCTGTTGGGCGAGGTGATTATTTTTTCTTCCCACTATTTCTTCTACCAATGGTCGGCGACCGAGAAAAACCAGTCTGACACCTCGAATAATGTTTCTGGTTTGACTGAATTAAAAAGTAAATTGGATCAAATGTCTTCTCGTTATCAAAACAAGCAAAGAGAGTTGGATCAAGCCAAACAAAATCCTTAGAGGTTGATTGACCTCAACTCATAATTCCGCTAAATTGTTGATGTTTGCCCCTATTGCCCCTGTAGTTTAATGGATAAAACTGCGGACTTCTAAGCCGTTGATGGAGGTTCGATTCCTCCCGGGGGCACAATTCATAACTTAGTCGGAAAATTCCCGCTAGTAAAGAGACCGTTTTATTTAAATTGTGGCTTAAAATAAGGTTTTTTAGTGAGTTCAACAAGTAACAGCACCACTTCTAGTAAAATAGAGGTGTATGATATACAAACAATTAAGTATTGAAGAGCGTGAGAAAATCCAAGAATTAAGGTGGCAAAAAGTCTCTGTGCGCCAAATTGCCAAGGTCCTAGGTCGTTCACATAGCTCAATCGTTCGTGAATTAAACCGCCACAACCAAGGCCGAACATATCTGTACCAACCACGGTTAGCTCATGAGCGAGCCTTGGAGAAGAGAAAGAGTCGTGGTCGACAGGAACGGTTAAAAAACGAAACTATTCGTCAGTACGTGATCTCGCACCTAAAACTGCGTTGGTCACCAGAACAAATCTCTGGTCGATTAAAGAAAGACTTGAACTTGGCCATTTCTCACGAAGCCATCTACCAATTCATATATGCTCAAATTCATCGTGACGGTTATGGCTATTTGCGACCAGGAGCGGAAGATCTCCGGCCCTGTCTTCGCTACAAAAGAAAACGTCGCTTTGGCAAAGGTTTGCGCAAGGGCCAAAGGCTCTTTCGTCCAAAGGGTATTTCGATTGAGGAACGACCTCCAGAAGTGGAAAAAAGACAGCGAGTGGGTGATTGGGAGGGAGACACGGTCGAATCTTGTGATCACAAACCAGGCATTAATACTCTCGTGGAAAGAAAGACTGGTTACTGTCTAATCACCAAACTAAAAAGCAAAACTAGTCGGGACACGGTCAACGTGGTGGCTAAGCGGATGAAAATTCTACCCTCAGCCATTAAACACACTCTCACTCTCGACAACGGCCCCGAGAACTCTGATTGGCAAAGTCTGCAAGAACAAACCGGACTCGCAGTTTTCTTGGCGCACCCTTATCGCTCTTGTGAACGAGGCACCAACGAAAACACTAACGGTTTAATTCGTGACTATTTCCCCAAGAAAACTGATTTTACCCACATCCCTGATGAAGAAATTCAGAAAGTAGAGTATGCTTTGAATACCAGACCAAGAAAAAGGTTGAATTGGTCGACCCCATTAGAAGTGATGAGTGGTGCGGTAACTGGTTGAATGCAGGTTTATTGCTATTGACATATACATAGAATGGGTGTATAATAGAAGCAGAATAAAGATCATTAAAACTTAGTTATTTGCGAAATGGTCATAGCCAAAAGAGGCTTAATCCGCCAGTTGGTGGAAGGCCTTTCCTGGCTATGACTACCTCAGACATGGTTCCTCCTCGGATTAGAGGAAAACGAAACGGGCAAATTAGCCCAAGGAGATACAATCATGAGAACAGAATTCGCATCTGCCGGCCTTACTGCCGGACAACTCAACGCCATCGTCAAGAAGCTCGGCGGCCACGACATGGCGCTCCGTTTTCTCCGCGATGAACTCTCGGTTTCCGAACCGACCCGTTCGTGGCGTGAGGAAGACGGCAGCGTCTACTTCTCGGTCACCAGCGACGGCACGACCGGCGAGGACTGGATCAAGCGTCTGGAAGGCAATGGTTTCCGCGTCGGAGACTACGCCAAGCAGGTGCTCCGTTTGCCGGGCTTCAAGCCGACCAACGGTGTGACGACCGAGGTCGGTGTTCTCAAGGGCATGCTCTTCGAGGACAATGACCGTGTGACGTCGAAGATTCGTGCCGAGGCCGAGAAGCGCAAATTTTCGAAGCCGAACGCCGAACTGGCCTGCCTCATCCGTGAGAAGTTCACGGACGAGGAGATCGAAGCCATGGGTCTGTGGTACATCGTTGCGATGCACGAACCCATAAACGATTCTGATGGCTATCCGGACCTCCTCAGTGTCTATTGTGGCGGCGGTGGTCGCGGGTTGGACGCGTTCTGCGTCGGCCCCGGCGGCTGGTGGTCTCGTGAGGGCGGGTTCGCGTTCGTTGTCTCGCAAATAATCGCCCCTCAGGCCTAGGCCACTTTGGACTTCTGTCCTTTGGCTTTAGTCCTTACCCCGCCCTCTCAAAGAGAGGGCGGGGTAAAATTTTGTCTGAAAAATAAGAATAAGATATACTAAAATTGGTAGTAGGTGAATATTAGCAAAAGGTTACGGCTTTTTGCCACCGAATCCAGTATCCATACATTGAGAATATTGTTGGCTAAGGTTGGCGATAGAGTGGTGTATGTAGACACTTCATAAAAAATGAAGATACTTGGTACGAGATATCAAGGCATTACGATGCCGAGTAATATTCAACCCTGAGAATATTCAAGGGGTGATGGCACGGACGATATCTCGCACATTTCTGATGGCAATCCGAACCTCCTCAGTGTCAATCGTAACGACGGTGGTCGCAGGTTGGACGCGTTCTACGTCAGCCCCGACGGCAGGTGGTCTCGTGAGGACGGGTTCGTGTTTCTGTGTCGCAACTCTTTTCATTTCTCCTCTGCTTTGGCAGGGGAGTTTTGTTTGTATTGGGTTTGTTGGGTTAATTTTGCCAGTTGTCCATTCCAACCACCTAGCATTTTACCAAT
>Ga0208375_1000552_pt1 | contig 53119 bp, 48 predicted proteins | sample RifOxyD1_FD_184038 | JGI IMG/M metagenome (GOLD analysis project Ga0208375, IMG submission 184038) | Soil microbial communities from Rifle, Colorado - Rifle Oxygen_injection D1 (SPAdes) | ecosystem: Environmental > Terrestrial > Deep subsurface > Rock core/Sediment | place: Rifle, Colorado... | reverse complement strand
AGATAATATATGGTGCTTCAGAGAATGATGCAAAAAAAGCAGGGTTCAATGAACTGATGATTCATGATAAGAAATTGAAAAGTTTGGGCAGACTAAAAATAAAGATAGTTTCAAATTTTATGAAGAAAGAGTGTTTGGAACCATTTAAAGCCTGGAAAAAAAGAAAGAATAAAAGGATTTATTGAATTCCCTTTATTCGATAAGTGGCTTCATTCTCATCATTAGAGTGCCCTATTCACCCCTCAAATCAATTGCCAATTTATAAATTCTTGTTCGATAAGATGGCCAATATGGGTTTAAAAACCAAAGTTTTAAAAAGCAGTTATATCTCATAAACATTGTAGGCTAGGCTGGCGGGCTAACCCTCCGCTGTTACTGCAAACGGGATACAATAGCAGGGTCGAAGTCCTTTAGGCGGTAGTTTCGTACATTGGAAGTCTTGGCTTCATTCCGTCGATCTCCTGTCCCAATTGGTCGGCATCTTTGGGAACCGGGTCAGGCTGGGAACAGAGCAGCCCTAACTGATCATACTGGCGCTTTTGGGGTCGCGGGAAGGAGGAACAGCCAGGGTTAAGCTTTCGAAGTGCGGTTCTATCCACTTTGGGACGTGCCTACTTTTATCTTCAAAATGATTTCAAGAATAGATATTTACAAGTTATTCGAACTGAAAAATTTAGTTCGTTCTGAATTTTCTGAGTTTGCGGTAGACATTCGCAAGTACGCAGGAAACCTAGATTTAGACAAAGTTATGAAAGAAATCATCCATATCTGCGAGACAGAGGATTATTTCGCAGGCTCGCATATGTTCTGTACTAGAGAGAATGTCATACCGAGATATAAGAAAGATAAATCTTTGGTTTTAGATGCAGACCATATAGAAGGATTATGTAAGCTGTTATTAATACATAAAAAAATAATAAAAGATTATTAGGTGAACCAGGAATAAACTTTCATTCCCGCTTTAGCTGCGCCGAATACAATTGAGTTTCCAACCCCGTGTGAATCGGTTATTATCTGTTTAGAATTTATTGCTTCAACAACATCCAAATTGCCAGCAATCATTGCATCAACGACTTCTTCAGTAGTTGAAACATCCAATGTAGGTTCATCATAAAGTTCTTCAGATATGTCTGTTATCATTGCATTATTATCAATTGCTGCAGAAAATACAGTATCCCCTTCTGGCCCCTGGACATAAATATTTACTTTTTGGTTGTTGATTATTGATTTAACCAGCCCAGGAACGTTTTCGATATTGCCATTATAATCATTCTTAAAAGCGTCCATATTATTGAAAAATTGCTCTTTCAGCTCATCGCTTAATGCATAGCACATAGGCATAAGCATTAATATTACAAAAACCAAAAATAATTTTTTCATTTTATTCCTCCTTTTTTAGATAATAATAGGCAGACCATGCAGCAACCGCTCCTTCCCCGCAGGCAGTTATTATCTGCTTGAATGGATTATCTGTTATATCCCCTGCCGCATAAATGCCATTAATATTAGTCTCCATTTTTTTATTTACTTTTACATAATTGTTTTCATCAAGCTTCACATCAACCTGTTTCAGAAGATCAGTAGAAGGAATGCTACCGATTTCAATAAATATACCATCCATCTTCACATTTTTTCCATTGTCAAGTTCTATTGCTTCTACAAATTTCTTGCCCATTATTTTAATAATATTCGCATTGTATATTATATGTATATTTTTTGCCTTATTCATGGTTATTATATTCAGGGGTTCAGCCTTAAGTTTATCGCCCCTAGATATCAGATAGACATTCTTTGCATATTCAGCAATTAGAATGGCTGCCTTAACAGCAGAATCACCGCTACCCGCAATGGCAACTTCTTTGCCCCTGTAAAGGGCCGCATCACAGCTGGCACAATATGAAACGCCTTTCCCCAAAAATTCATCTTCTCCAGGAATATTCAATTTTCTTTTCTGCATTCCGGTCGTGAATATTATTACTCTCGCTTTATATTTTTTATTTGTTTTGGTTGTGATTTCTAAGTTTTTAGCTATAGCAATAGCTTCATCATAGATATTCTCAACTTCTTTGTATATGTCAAGATGTTTCTTGAACTTCATCATTAATTCAAAGCCTGAAACCCCCGGATAAGATGGAAAATTATCCACCTGCGGCGCTTTATTTGCAGTCCCGCCGATCTCTTTGGCAATCATCATGGTTTTAAGCCTGTATCTAGCGCAATATATTGCCGCGGTAATTCCTGCAGGTCCTCCTCCGATTATTATTACATCATACATATTACCCTATTTCCTATTTATTATTATTTAAATCTTGCTGTCCTAGCTTTTTTCTTATTGCTATGCTGAATAGTGCTGCTCCTGCAAATAATCCTAAAATATTAGCTTGAGGGACAAAAATCAGCATTAAAGGTAAAACAAACAATGCTATTATGAAGATTATATTTTTTATGCTCTTTTCTTTTAACAATGTTCCTGCTGGCAGGCCAATAACAAAAACTAAGGAGAATAATATATATGAAAATTCCCAGTTATAGCCTGTTGCCAATATCATTCCTAAGAATAGATATATTGAGTCATAAAGGAAGAATCCTGTAATTAGCCCAATAACAACTAAAGCTAAATTTAGAAGAGAAAAATTATACCTTAGGACAACTATTGCGCCTAAAATCAAACAAGTTGCTTGCATAACGATTTTATAATATTTGTTCTGCTCGGAATACTCTTCTTTAGTGTAATGGCCTATAATAATTCCGGCAATTAATCCAGAAAATGCGATAATTGACAATAAAAAGTATTGTATCATAAAAACCAATAAAGATAAAGAACTTTAAAAAACTTTAGTTTTTCTTAAATCTGTCCAGGTCAACATCCATAATTTGATTATTTTATAGCTATTTTGGTTTTATAAAATAATCTTCAATATTACCACATATCATGGATAACATTATTTTGCAGGGTAATTAATAGGAGGCCAACATAAGCGTAACTTATATAAATAAATTGATTTTGTTATAATAATGAGTTAGAGGTATAGACCCGTATCGTGATTTCATTTGTTGAAATGGAACTCCGGATAGAATAATTTATAATTAGTTCATATGATAAATCAAAAAAAGAGGGGGTATTTGCAGTTTTTACTATTAGCAATATTATTCGTTTTTTCAATACCTCTAGTTTATTCTGAAGAATTGATTATTACTTCAGACGCCCCTGTATTTGAAAAAATGGGAGATTATGATGCATTTATTTCTGATTCTCTCACATTTGAAATTGGAAGACCACAAATTCCTTTCACAAAAGAGCATTATTATCTTGATGATGATAAAAAAATTGAAATAATCATCGAAGAAGGAGAATATATTTTATATAGTAATCTTACCTTATATCCCCTACAAGAACAGGAACGTATTATAGGCGGGATTTTAACAAATAATGTTTTTTCTTATGATCTAGAATTTTATGAAACTAATGTATTTACTCCTGGGAAGTTTTATGATATCAGTGAAGCATATTTCCGCGACACAAAGTTTGCTTATATTAGATTCTTTCCATATCAGTACAATCCAGTAAATAAGGAACTGAGGCATTATCCTCAATTAAAAATTAATATAAGTTATGTTTCCGTTAAAAAAGAAAATATTAGAAAAGATAATCAGTTCAAAGAAATTAATTCGATTCTATTTAAAAACTATAAAGAAAGCCCTATCACTTTTGATTTAACATTAGGAATTCAAAATCAAGTAAAAGAAGAAGCCTTAAAGATTTATATTAATAAAAGTGGAATACATAAATTAACTTATCAGGATCTCGATAGTGCAGGGTTCAATCTAAGTTACGATCCAAGGATGTTAAAGATGACAAATAAGAACGAGGAAATTGAAATTTATATTGAAGGTCAAGATGATGGCAGTTTTGACATTAACGATTTCATATTATTTTATGCTGAGGCAAATAAAAGTGAGGTATTTAATCAATTCAGCTATACAAACGCTTACTGGTTAGAATATAGTGAGTCTAATGGTGCTAGGATGGAAACAGAACAGTATGATGGAGGAGAAAATATAACAACCTATATGTCAAATATCCACTATGAATTTGATAACCTATGGCTTACAGAGTATATTACAAAGAATGAAGATCCTGCATTCATGACTTATATAAATCCTGGAGAAAGCTCAAATCATTTAAATTATACTATAAACATTTCAGATCCCGTGGGAGATGGAAATATTAGTGTTTATTTATACACTCATCCGAGTTATAATAATTCGCATAATATGACTATAAAAATAAACAATTATACCACTGGCGATTACATTTGGAACAGCACCTTAAATTGGAGTGAAAGTCACTTTGATATTATGCGGGGCAATATAAGTGGGTTTATGACAAATGGCAATAATACCATCAGCGTAATTTCAAATTACTTTAGTGTTAATCCTAATTTTTATTTATATTATATAAATTATATTGATATTAATTATGAAAAAAATTTTTCCAATCCGGCATTATATGTTGAATTTCAGGGTGAGCCAAATCGTAGTGTGGAAATCACTTTTAATTGCTCTGATATGTATGTATTTAACGTAGACAATCTTAGCATTGTTAGAACAAGTATAACTGATAATACTTCTCAATTTAATACAACTTCTGCGAAATATATTGCATTATGCAAAAACGATTCAATAACTCCCAATATCTCTATGAGAAGCGTAAATGAGAATAATACAGGTGCAGAATATCTTATAATTTGCCATAGTGACTTTTGCAACAATTCACAACAATTAGCTGAGTTCAGAAATGCAGAATATACTACTAGATTAACCGACGTGGAAGATTTATATGATCTTTATACTTATGGATTAATAGATGATAACGCAATAAAAAGTTATATCAACTATTCTTACAACAACTGGGCAACTGTTCCAACATACGTTGTATTGGTTGGTGACGCAAGTATTAATAAAAAAAATTCATCTCTTCCCACTCATTATACTGAACTTAGTGACGGTTATGTATATTATGTCCCCTCAGATAATTGGTTTGTGAGTATTGTTGGGGACGATAGAGTTCCAGATATGTATATTGGTCGAATTCCTGCAAAAAACCAAACCCAGATAGAGATAGCCGTAGATAACATTGTTGGATATAATGAAACTAATCAGGGAGTTTGGAAGAGAACTCTTCTTTTTTCAGCAGATACTGAGTCACAATTTACAGTTATTATGGATTTGATTATCTCAAGCATTATTCCTAAACAGTATGATTCTGAAAAGATTTATCTAGCAGAAGTTAGTGCGGCTTTATTCAGGAATTTAACGAAATCGACAATAAACAATGGAACACTTATTACAAGCTATTTTGGACACGGAGCTATAGATAGGTGGGGTAGTAGTTCATTTTATACTAGTGATTTACCAAATTTAACTAATGAAAATAAGATGACTTATTTTATGTCCGTTGGTTGTAGCTTAGGAACTCATGATCATCCAACTACAGACTCGTTTAGTGAAACTTTTTTATTCCAACCAAGAAAAGGAGCAATAAATGTCCTTACTGATGGTAGAATTTCATGGAATTTTTTTATGTATTATTATAGAGATGTATATGAATATATTTTTGATCAAGGAATAACTACCGTAGGAGATTCATACACTTTAGCAAAAATAGATTACGTTACTGCCGGCGATGCATATGGATTAGGTGAAAGAGTCACACTTCTAGGAGATCCAGCCACAAGATTAAAACTACCTGCAGACAATATTTCGATGAGTCTGCCAAGCACCATCGCATGGAACCAAAGTTTAAACGTAAGTGCAAATATTAGTCATGGGGGAAATGCAACATTTATTATTGAAAAAAACTATACTCTGTTTTTTAATATCAGTGGAACAATTTATGAGGGAGTAATTAATGAATCATTTTTCATGAATCAGTCTATTTATGAAATTGGTTTAAATGAATTTGTAATCTATGCTTATAATGTTACAACTGGAGAAGATAGTCTTAGCATACAAAATTTTACTATCACGGAGCCAAACGGCGTTGTTAATTTTACTGAATTAACCCATGATAGCGCAGTTATTTGGGAAACACAAGCGAATTTTACAGGATATTGGAACGATAGAGAGAATGATAGCGTAAAGATGCTCATTTGTGATTTAAATGGAACTTCTGGCTTATCTTGTGCAAATACTACTTATTGTGAAAGTGAGTTTATAGCATACAATCAGAACAGCCCCACAAGTTCAACCTGTAATTTCACTACGCCCAGTAGTGGGGACCGGCAAAGATTTGTTTATGTATATCTTTGTGATGCGTACCAATGTGCTGCGCCGAAAGAAACAAATTTCACATTAAATTATCGGCCAACACTTAATGGTACAATACCTTCTACCACTTTTAGTGCTTATACTGAAGAATATTACATAAATTTAAGTCAGTATTTTAGCGATGATGATGGAGATGAACTAAACTACACATTAAGCAGCTCATATTTTACCAACGCAACAACTAATCTGACAGGCAGTGATTTGAGAATAATGCTAAATTCAGGAGCTACAAGTTCTAATGGCCTTATTACTGCGAATGATACGTATCATACTCTAAATTCAAATTTATTCACCATTACTTTTAATTCAATCGGCCCTGGAGGGGGTGGAGGGAGTGGCGGTTCAGGAGAAGCTTCAACTACTTCCCTTTTTTCAAAACAATTTATTTCAATCATTCCGGGATATAATGCAATTATTTCAACAGATTCTCCCGAAAATTATGGAGGGATAACATCAATTAATCTTGACGTAAATAAGAAGATAGACAATGTAAAGATGACAGTTAAAGAAACTCTTTCCGCATTGCCTGCCTTTATTCCTCCAATTGAGGAAGGTGCAGTTTATAATTATATAGAGATAATCACTTCAAATCTGGGCATACGAGATGTAAAGACTGCAAAAATTAATTTTAGAGTATCCAAGGAATGGATTAATGAAAAGGGTTTTATTGCAGAAAAGGTTAGTCTCTATCGCTATTCTAGCTCATGGAAAGAGTTGAAAACCCAAATTATAACCCAAGACGATAGTCATATTTCTTATTCCGCAATTACACCTGGATTTAGTTATTTTGCAATAGCTGAAAGTGGGAAAGCTACAGAAGAGGGGCCAGAAATAGTCGAAAATGAAACTGGACCCGTATTAGAAGTACCTAAAGAGATTAGTTTAGAGACAGGAGGGTCATTTAAGATTAATTACTTTTTGATATTATTTATCTTAATAATCATAGGGATTATTATTCTAGATATCACATTACTTTTAAAATATTTGCATAATCGAAAATTAAAGTAACCTACACTAAAGTTCAGTATATATGGGCAGGTGTTAATGCTGGTTATTCATTCCAATCTTTGAAATATTTCTGTAAAACAGGTTTATCCATTGTATTTATTTCAGAATTAGGGTTTTGTTCAAAAAGTTCATGTATATGTTTTTCTTGTTCAGTCATCTGAATATCTAATGGATAATCCGAAGCTAAAAAGAAATCATTATCATAATCTTTGTAATAGACATACTTAAATTTAGTTTTTAGTGTTGAATAAATGATATTATAATAATCAAAATCTCCAAAAAAAGCCCATACTGCAAATACGCCATCTTTTTTCAAATTTTTTTTCGCATATCCAAAATATTCTTTTGTATACAATGGAGAAGAATGTATTATTGCCGGGTTTTCCACGTCAATAATAATCGCATCATATTTCTTTTTATTCTCAAGCAAATAATGTGCGCCGTCATCAAATATTAAATTTGTTCTTGGATCATTTAATGCATCTCCGTTAAATTCTTTAAAATATGCTCCTGCAACAATTTTCATTACAGGATTAATCTCAACTACATCAACATTATTCACAAAATCAGATTCTAAAATTGCCGCTAAGGTGAATCCACATCCCAACCCGATATTTAATACATCGGTTTCATCTTTAAAATTTTGCAACGCTACCCTAGAGATTTGCATTTCCGAATAATTAAATGAATCTGTGTCATACCTGCATTGATCCCTTCTGTCTATGAATAGAATCCTTTTATTTGTTTCTCCATAGACTTTAATTTGCCCATAGGCCGTTTCTTTTTCAAATAATATTCCTGTTTGTGGTATAAATTCAGGAATAACCACATCAGCCGTAACGTCACCTGTTAAAGCATATTCCCCTTGAGCAGTTTGATTCAAAAAAAATGAACTAGAAATTATTACCAATATTATAATAAATAATTTTGATAACTCCTTAGGTTTTTTCCGAACGATTAAAAACGCCGCCAAAAAATTTATTCCTGCACCAACAAACACTGTCATTTTCAGCCCCAAAAAGGGCAAAAGAAAAAATCCGGCAAATAAAGCCCCCAATATTGCGCCAAAAGTATCGTATGAGTAAAGTAATCCCACATCCTTAGCAGATTCTTCTTTTTTCTTAACCATCATTGATGTAACTAATGGGAAGCATGCTCCTAACATTACGGTCGGAATAAGTAAATAAACTAAGCTAATCAAAAATTTACTTGATAAAGTGCCTAAAAAACTTTCACCTAAGATATGATAAAGGGAAATTAGATAAAAAGGTATTGAATCAAATCTAATTAAAAATAACAGGGCATATGCCCCAATAACGATTTGCATCATTGCAAAGAAATTTCGTTTATTATTGATTTTGTCTATGAATGTAGCCATTAATAAACTCCCTAACGCTAACCCAAAAAGAAAAGAAACCAATACAGTTGAAACCGTATATGTTGTGGATGCAAAAAAGAAAAATAATGCTTTTGATGAAACAACTTCATATATCAAAGCAGAAGCACCAGAAAGAAACAAAGCGATAAATAATAAATATCTTTTCATAGTTTTCTGATAAACCCAAAGCATATTTAAAGGTTTTTATTAATTTAGAATAATTTATAAACCCTAAAATCACCTATTATTAGCAATGGAAAAAAAAGGGGGGATTTTAGTTTCAGTACTATTTGTTTTAGGCTTATTTTCATTATTTTCGGGTATAGACTCATTAGTTGTTCTTGGAGGCACAATTCAGGCTGGTGCTCAATGCAATGAGACTGTTGCCTGTACTTGCGGTGATGTTCTTAACGGCTCTAAAATTTTTAATGAGTCTGATGTTTTAACTGGCTGCACTGGGACCGCATTATATATTGGTTCTAATCATGTCCAATTAGACTGTAATGGCACTGTTCTTTCTGGTGACGGCACAGGTTCAGGCATAAACATTAGGAGGCACATAAATGGCGCCAATATCACTAACTGTACAATTAACGGTTTTAATTACGGAATTAACAATACGGTTGGGGGCAATTATTCTTTAATTAATGATAACGAGATTACTAACACTAGTGCAGCTTTACGTTTTTATCAAAATTTTAATTTAACAATTACAAATAATACTCTTTCTAATTCTACTTATGGCATTTATTTGCTTAATTCAACTTCGTTTTTAATTCGAAGCAATCAAATCTCTTCTCATGTTATCGGTGGAATTTATTTGAAATATTCAGATGGTTTTGGGCTGTACAATGTTCTTGACAATCCTCGAGATTATAATAATAGTTATGGTTTTGATCTACAAGACGGAAATTACACCATCATAGGCAACAATGTTACGAATTATAACAGCAGTTTTTATCAAATATATAATAATTATGTTGGCACTTTAATCGCTAATAATACCCTGACTGGTTTTTCAGATGAAATTTTTAATGTCATTCCAGATAATGCTACCTTCCAGGGTAATGTTTTTGAATGTGATTTTTCATCCGGGTTTTCAATGATATTTGTTTCAGGAGATAGTTTTTATTCAAGCAACGTAGATATTGATGCCTCTAATACTATAAATGGCAAAGGAATTTATTTTTATAATAGCACAAATGATATCCAAACGGTTACTAACGCAAGTTTTATTATCGTCGAATTTGCAGAGAATGTTACTGTAAGTGACTCGACAGATATTTCGATGGTCTGGTTCCGTAATGTAAATAATAGTTTTGTTCGCAATAACAATTTTTCTGCGGGTGACACAAACATCGATATACATACCTCACTGAATTTAACAATTTCAGATAATATATTTAACGATTGTTTATATTGTAATTATTATAGTAAAACCAATGATTCTTTAATCTATAATAACACTGTAATAAATTCAGCCTATGGATTTTATCTTCAATATATTAATAATCTAAATTTTTCAGATAATTTAATTCTATCTTCAATTAACGATCAAAGGTGTAATCACATGCATTGTAATTGTTTTTATTCTATTTATTCAGATAATCTTACGATTGAGAATAATGATTTATCCTGTGCAGAAACTTTTTGGAGTCTTTCTTCTTCAGGGTTTCGTTTAGCATTTTTTTCAAATGCCACCATTATTGGCAATACTATAAGTAATTGCCCTAAGGGTTTCCTTTTTGAAGATGTGTATAGCAGCCAATTTATTCATAACACAATTTATTTGAATGCTTCTCAGCAGGGTATTTATACAGCCTCTTTAAAGGGTATTTTACATTCCACTATAAAAGATAATTCCATTTATGGTGGTTCTGTAGGAGTATATTTAGCAAAAGCGGGCAGAGGTACAGTTCCGCTTAACAATTCCATTTTGAATAATACCATAAACGGCGCCTCAATGGGAATATATCTTTCTAGCACACAGTCGCACATTATCGCAAATAATACGATTACTAACATAACTTGCTTGTTCGGGCCAGAACCTTGTGCAGGGATTTATTTAACAACCACCTCTGCCCTAAACAATATTAGCGGCAATAATTTAAGTTATATCAGCAACGCTTCGATTTTAGTTGAAGCAACTTGCACTAATACAATCATTACTCGAAACCATTTATGCCGAAATCGTTATGGTGTTACAAACAACTCCGTGGGATTATTAGGTTTTGGCAATAATACTTTCTGCGTTGATATCATTAGTCCTGCCAGCGGAACCACTACAGCAGTTACTAGTCCAGCATTTAGTTTTAACGCATCTAAAATGTATCTGGATGGTAGCACCAATTGCACTTTAGATTTTGGTTCAAGTTCAAATTCCGATGCTACGATTGTTCATGGCACAATTGAAACAATTTATCCTTCTCCCTCCTTGACAACTCTTTCTACATATTCATGGAATATTTCTTGTGATGATGGATATACAAATACTGGACGAACCGGCAATAATATTTTATACATTTCTTCCACTTGCGGTGATTCTAAATGTGAAGGTAATGAAACTTGTTCAACTTGCGCGCAAGATTGTGGGCAATGCATGCCCGTAGGTGGCAGTGGTTCTTCCACCAGTAAGCTTAATCCTGCACCTGAAATAAAGGAAGAACCCGAAATTCCTATAATTCCTTCGACGGGTTTAGATGAAGAAACGGAATCTGTAGGGATGCAGCTTAATGAGGCAGAAGGGACAAATTTAAAATCCAAATTTCAAGATTTGTTTAAAAATGTATCCCTGTCTTGGTGGATGTTAGGAACTATCGCCCTCTTATCTTTAATCACAGCCTTATTATTTTTCTTAATAAAAAAGAACAATTAATTGAGAATAATTTATAAATATTAAGAGTTATTATTCATTGAAAATTTATTCCCCGTTAATATATTTTTTAGCTAATTGTACTTCATGTTTGCTTCCGATATAAATCGGACTTCTTTGGTCTAATTTCTTAGGGATAATATCTAATATATTTTCCAATCCATTCGTAGCCATTCCTCCCGCTTGTTCAACAATGAAAGCCAATGGCTGTAATTCCATTAACAACCTTAGCTTTCCCTGCGGTTTATTTATTAATGCAGGATATGTGAATATCCCCCCATTCTTTAGCATTGCATTGAAATCTGAAACAAAAGCTCCGCTATATCTGATTTTATATCCCTGTTCTTCAAGATCACTAATGAATTTTTTATGCTCATCAGTCCAATCTTTCCTTAATCCGCCTGGTGCAAACAACTTGCCTTTTTCTGGAATTATAATATTTTCACTTTTTAATGTCCAGTTCCCTGCAGGATCGAATATAAATTCATGTACCCCCTTTCCCGCAGAATAAACTAAAGTTGTTTCCGGCCCATACATTACATACATTGCAGCAACAAGGTTATCTCTGCCAGGTTTTCCACTTATTATTGATCCAGAATATATTCCAAAAATAGTTCCAATCGTTAAATTAGATTTTATTAACGAACTGCCATCTAATGGATCAACAGCAATAGAATATTTTTTAGACATTTCTTCTTTATCCGGATGTATATTAATTATATTTTCCTGTTCTTCCGAAGCAAAATCTTTTACTCCAAAACTTGTTTCAAGGCTTAATCTTTTTTTAATAATTGTATCCGCAAGAACATCTAATTTAAGTTGTATCTCACCATAGGTATTTTGATTTTCAGTATCACCCCTTAATGATTTTTTAATCTCAAATGCAATATATTGGGCACTTTTAGAAAGATTACTAATCAATCGCCTTAAGTCATGATCAATATTTTTATTGGAAAGATGCGTTCTCAGGACAGTTCTTTCATAATATTCCAACTTATCTATTCTTTAATTACTTTTTATTTATAATACTTATGAAACTAATTATTATTTTTAAGCTTGATGTACAATTTGAATTTTTCCGATGTGTATCACATTGTGAAATTAGCGATATCCCCTTCTAGAGAATCAAAAAATATTTTATTCTAAAGATTAAAAATATCTAAGAATCTTAGTTCTTCTTGAATCTGCCTGCAACATCTATCAAATCAACATGCCCCATGAACAATGATCTGCAACAGAATCTCTCTAAGCCTAAGCTGTCTAGAACTTTCTTAGCTTCTTCGCCTTTCTTGACTCTTTCTTGGAATTCTTCCCAAAGGTGCGAAACAGGTTTTCCGCAGCTCATGCATCTCATCGGAATTATCATTTTATCATAAAAACAGCTGTTTGGTTTATAAACGTTTCGCTTTTAAATTCTTCCCCCAAGAGTAGATTAGAAAATCTATTTAATATTTCTTGTTTATTTCGTTTATTTTGCTTCCGAATTTCTTCAAAGTCGTTTCTATTTCTTCATCAGATGAAATCTTTTTAACTATTCCGTATGGGGTGGATAATAAAAGTCCAAAAATGACCAAAGAAGCTCCGCCTATTAAAAATGGGATGCCTCCGGAAAGTGCAGGTAATGTGCTCACAAAAGCCCCTGTTATGCCTTCCCCCAGGCCTGTGAAATTATAGAGCCCATAGCCCATAAGGAGTCCAGAAGCCAATGTGCCCATTATCAGGGCAAAGCTCATTAGATGCGGCCCTATTTTGCTATTCTCCCTTACATCTTTAATCTCAGTTTCATCGCAGTTGTCGCTTGGCAGGTCAGCATTAAATAAATCTTTTTCTTTTGTTTCCGCCTCTTCTTTATTTCTTCCAAGATAAATGGTTTTAATCTTGCCACTGTGATCCCTAACAGAAGTATAGTAGTATTCTTTTCCCTTAATAATTTTGACGTGCATATTCCCTCTTTTATATTAATATTCTGTATACCTGGGTATATTTAAATTTTTCCTAACCACTTGACATATTCGCGCAGAGTTTTTAAACCGAAATGGAATATATTATCTCATGATAAAGCAAACATTTCTTTTCCTACCAGGTATAGGAAAACTGAAAGAGCACTCAATAAAAGCCCAGGGCATAAGAACATGGGGCGATTTTTTGTCTAAGGAAAAAATAAAAGGTTTGTCTAAAGAAAGAAAGATTGCTTATAATCAACTAATCTTAGATGCAGATAAAGCATTAAAAGATTATAATCCCGAATTTTTCATGAATAATCTTCCACAGTCAGAAGTCTGGCGTTTATTTCAGTCATTCAAAGATGAAGCGATTTATTTAGATATAGAAACAACGGGTTATTATGGAGACATTACGGTTATTGGCCTTTATGATGGAAACAATACAAAAATGATAATCAAGGGTTTTAATCTCAATCGTGGTCTTTTAGAAAAAGAATTAAAAAAATACAAAATGGTCGTTACATTTAATGGTTCTTCATTTGATATCCCTATTATTAATCGTTATTTTGGGGATGTTTTAAAAGACAAATTACATTTTGATCTAAGATGGGCTTGCAAATCTTTAAACTTAGAAGGCGGATTAAAGAATATAGAAAAAGTTCTAGGTATAAAACGTCAAGAAGAAGTTTCTAATTTGCAGGGTTCAGATGCAGTTTATCTCTGGCATATGTGGATTAAAACAGGAGACGAATATTACTTAAATTTATTAATAAAGTATAACGAAGAAGATATCATTAACTTGAAAACTATTGCAGAGCACGTTTGTAAGGAACTGCCTCAAAAGTTTTATTAACTTATCGTAATTTATTTCAATCAATGGAATACGGCAAAGTTTTAAATATTTTAAGCAAAATATACAATCCATATGGTTTTGCAGAACGTTATGATAAAGACCCCTACAAAGTTCTAATTGCCTGTATTTTGAGTCTAAGGACAAAAGACAAAGTAACGGATGAAGCAGCAGAGAGATTATTCAAGAAAGCATCTATTCCAAAAGAGATGCTAAAACTTTCAGAGAAACAGATTCAAAAATTAATTTATCCTGTAGGCTTCTTCAGAAATAAAACTAAGACAATAAAAGAAATATCTAAAACATTAGTAACAAAATACAATTCAAAAGTTCCTGACGAATTAGAAGATTTATTGAAATTCAAAGGAGTTGGAAGAAAAACCGCAAATATTGTTATAACTTTTGCTTTCAACAAGCCCGGCATAGCCGTAGATATTCATGTTCATAGAATTTCTAATAGATTAGGCTGGGTAAAAACTAAAACTCCGGATGAAACTGAACTAGTTTTAAGGGAAACTCTGCCAAATAAATATTGGATAATAATAAACAATCTTTTCGTAAGATTTGGGCAGAATATTTGTCTCCCAAGAAATCCAAAGTGCAGAGAATGCCCCGTGAATAATCATTGCAATTATTATCAAGAAGTTATTTCTTAATTACATTTTCTCTTTTAGTCACTTTAGTTTCTCTAATTCCTACAACAGACTCTCTCTTTCCTGCTATTTTTTCTCTATCCAATATCTTTGCTTCTCTTACTAATTCTTTTGCTTCTTTTAATCTATTAAGAGCTTCTTCTGCTTTTTTTCTATCTGTGATGTCTCGGATATTGCATTGAATTACTTTAGTATGGTCTACTAGATACAAATTGCTTACAAACTCTACATAAGCTTTTTTTCCTGATTTCGTTTCCAGAGGCATATCTTCATAACGTATAAATTTCTTGGTTTGCAATTCTTTAAACTTTTGTTTATTTGCTACAATATCTTTAAATGCGCTAATTTCCCATAAGTGCTTCCCTTTGAGCTCTTTTTCAGAATATCCTAAGAGCTTTTGAATAAAAGGATTAGAATCTTCTATGATCCCTGTTTCAGCATTCAAGATTAATATTGCATCTTGGGCGGCTTCAAACAATCTCCTATATCTTACTTCATTGTCTCTTAGTTTTGATTCTATTATTCTTTCTTGGGTGATATCAACACTGAAACCAATCACTCCAATAATCTCTCCATTTTTGTTTTTGTAGGGTATTTTATCAGTCCTCAACCATTTTGTCCCGGTTTTAGTGTCCATTTGTTCAATTATGCCCGTTTTTGGTTTTCCAGAGGTGATAACGTACTTATCATCTTTCCAAAATGCATCTACTTGCTTTTTTGGATACAGTTTATTAACCGAAGTCCCCTCTATTTTTTCCACAGGTATTTTCATTTCTTCTGCAAATGCTTTATTGACCTTTATAAAATTATTCGCTTTATCTTTATAGAAAACTAATGCAGGCACAGAGTTCAATATAGTGTTGGATGCTTCCCGAGATTCCGTTAATTCTTCTTCTGCTAATCTTCTTGCCTTAATTGCTTCGCCTAACCCGAGCTCTCCCTTGGTTGCTCCTGTTCGTAAAATCGCCAGTTTTACCGTTGCAAGCAATCTGCCAATGGATTCAGTCAATCCTTGGATTTCATATATATTGCTTTTTTCAAGCGGAGCATTAATCTGTCCTTTTGAAATTTTTTGCAGGTTTTCATCAAGTTTCTTGAGTGGTTTTGAAATAGAGAAAGAAATTAATAAAGAGGTTATTATTGAGGCAATTATAATTAAAATAGTGAAATATAAGTTTATTGTATTTAATTTTGAGGAATAATTAATTATCTCATTTCTCATATCATTAGTTACTTCATTTTCGATATGCTTCCAATTATTATACAGCGTTGCAAGCTCAGTTTTATGGGCCTTATATTCTTCACTTGTCACAAAAGAAGAAGCTAAGTCAATATCCTCTTGAGCTATTGCTGCAAAAGCATTGGTTTCCAAATCAACAAGGGCTAAATTAACGACATCAAGCCTTTTAAGAATCTCTGAAACATTATTCTTTATTTCTATGGGTCTTTTGCTTTTTTTAAGTAAATCTTGCGCTTCATTTTTGAGTAAATTGTCAAGTTTTTCCCCAATTAGATTATAATTGTGTCTATGTGTTTCGAAATCTTTCAAATTTTCTTTTTGGGAATACAGAATCGCTTCATGTATATTCCCGGTTAGCATTGCATCATATCCAATGACTTTTTCAACCATTAGCTCTAATGGTGCTTCAACATCTTTAATCTCATTAGTTAAATCCATTCTTTTATTTCCGATATAGAAATTTATCCCCGACAATGCAACTGCAAGCAAAACTATGACAAAAAAACCCAAAAATACCTTAATACTAATTTTCATGCATCCTCTTTTCCTTGAAATTATAATGGACGGCTTTGTTTTTAAATTTTTCTACTTTACGATTAAAATAATCCAATCAAAAATACGAATGATACGAATTAATTATCATAGTTATTGTTTTTTGAGAAAAGATTTATAAATCATAAACTTTAACAATCTTAACATGGGCTTTTTGAAGAGGGGTGCAATTATATTTATATTTCTGCTTCTTTTAGATTGTGTTGTTGCTCAGAATGAATTAGATTTGACTGCTGGAGATTCTTGTTCGGGCTGGAGTAAAGAAATTCTAGTAGACCCTATGTATTATGAAGCATCAGGTTTTCGTCAAGTAGACATGAAGGGTCAAAGCCTTGATGGCAATGGAGTTCATACTGCATTTTTTCCTGGGACTAATTCTTTTAAATGGGGCGATTGGCGCCGCATAGATGACCGAGATATGATGTCCGGTCGTTTCGGTTCAGATCAGAATTATAAGATATTTGACGTTCCTGAATCTGGTTATTATTATATCAAAATGGCGATTATCAATCACTCGCTTGCCGAGCCTACACCGGGCGATTGGACGGGCGGGGAATACATCGATTTTATAGTTAATGATATCCCTGTTTGTGGCATCGATATAGAGCTTCTTCCGCCGAGAGAAATAGTTTATAAGGTAGGCATACCGCTAAAAAAAGGTGAAAATTCAATCAGAATCGGCCAGCCAACAGCAAACGGGGGCACCGATTATGAAAACTTTGTGCTTGTTGAGTCATGCGGCGATTTTAACCGTTCATGCCCCACGTTATACTGTACTCCTCAGCAGGTTCAGTCAAAATGTCCGGAATATTTGCCTTCGTTTCCATTCCCTTGTAAGGATGCGTGGGGGTGTTCAAGATGGGAAGGTGATTGTGCAGAAGCTCAAAATATACTCACTAGAATTTGTACAGATGTGATGAATTGTGGCACAGAAATGTTTCAGCCAAATCCGTTTGAGCAGCAATCTTGTTTGTATAATATGACCTGCCAAGATTTAGATTTTGACGGCTACGGTAGAAACTGTTGGACGGAGGATAATGGTTTGAAAATTGATCTTCCAGACTGCAATGATTTTAACCCCAAAATAAATCCAAGTGCCATAGAGGTTTGTGATGGAGTAGATAATAACTGTGATGATTCTGTTGATGAGGGTTGTCCTTGCATGTTCGGCCAGACGCAGACTTGTGGCTCAATAATCGGCACTTGCTCTCAGGGTGTTCAAGTTTGTTTGGGTAGTCGTTGGAGTCTTTGCGGCGGAATAGGTTATGGTCCGAGCAAAAGGGAGATATGCAACAATGGCAAGGATGATGATTGTGATGGGCAGATAGATGAATTATGCAAATGTATTGAAGGTTCAGTTCAGGAATGCGGTTCCGGCATAGGTGCCTGCAAGAAAGGTCAGCAGAATTGCTTTTTAGACGGACTATGGTCTGCATGCGCAGGCGAACAAGTTTCTTCTCCCGAAGTAGGCATAGCTTGCTCGGATTTAATAGATAATGACTGCGATGGTCTAATCGATGCAGCAGATCCAACATGTCAGGAAAATATTATGGACATTTCATTTGATCACTGCAAGAATTCATACCAAGATCAAGACGAAACAAATGTTGATTGCGGGGGCATTGATTGTCTGCCCTGCTCTCAGGTCATTCCCGCAAATCAGATAGATGAAATAGATATCAATGCTCATTTAACTGAAGGGGAATTCTGTGGTGATGGCATCTGCAATGGTGAAGAAGACAAAGTAACTTGCAAAGCAGATTGCGAAGAACAATTGCCTATGTCCTTCTCTCCTATAGCCCTGTGGTCAATTATTTTGATGATTCTCATTTTCTTAATATTATTTGGCCTGTTTGTTTACATAAAATATTTCAAGCACGAGGACCCCATAGAAAAATTAAAAGCATTGTTAAAAATAAAACAATCTGTTCCCGTCAAGCAGGAAACATCTTTCAAGCCTTCGCAGCCAGCATTCAAACCTATTCCAAAAAGCATTATGCTTGAGAAGAAGACGCAGTTTGCAGCTAAAAAAACATTCACTTCTGCTCTTGATAGGCAGCTTGAAGAGTCTTTCAAAAAATCCAAGGATATTTTCAAAAAAAATTTTATCTGGTTCTTTGCATTGATATTTTTCTGCATGATTTTTGGATTCTCCATGACAGGCTATTATACATTTATTAACGACAATATCGCGATTAGCCCTTCGGAAATTACAGGAGCATCTAAAGAGATTTTGGTCCAAGGTTCATTCTCGCCGGAATATTTCATAAATAAATATGTCTTTCTCTGCGACGGCAGAGGTATAGGATATTATACTGCAAAAGGCAAAAACTCAGAGTATCCCGACTGGCTGAAGCAGAACGCAATCGCAAAAATTACATATGATGGCAAAGGTTCGAAACCCATTGGCAATACGTTCATCGAAAGCATCGATAGAGATTCAGAATTATCAAATATTTTTGGCAGCGCAAAAGATGATGCTGACAACAAATTAACTGGAGAGGTTATTTCTGCAAACTCCAATAGTTTCAAATCTTCCTATTCACAGCCTGTTCTTAGCGAGCTTTTAGGATACATAACAAAAGATTCATCTAATGATTCAATTAATGAGTTCAAAAACACCAGCTGCAGACCAAACGCTACATTCAGCAAGGTTGATTTGGGCGTCAAAGGTTATCATGCACAGCTTTTGTCAGATTTTGCAGGCAGGTTGCACATAGCCTACATCGGTGAAGACCGCAAGGTACACTACATAATTTATACCGAGATAGGCAAGCAAACCGTTGAAGTTCCAAATTCAGAGATATCCGATCTTTCAGATATTTCATTGGATTTGTCTGTCACAGGTAATGGCATCACATACATAATGTGGCGAGATGGGGATAATATAACTCTTGCAAAACTCTCGCAAAACGAGTGGAAAATTGAGAATATTCCTTCATACCCCTCAGTTGTCGATAGCACATTTTCTGTTGATTCAAAGAATGTTGTGCATATATTATATTCTATAAGTGCCCCATCAAAATTATTATATTTGAAGAGTAACGAATCTTCATGGTCTTTGCCTTACGATATTTTTTCCGCAGGAGTAAGCCACGATCTTAATCTAGACGCTCAGAAAGAAAATCTCTATGCCTCATGGGCATCAGGAGGAAATGTTTACAGGAATTTAGTCCAGCAGGGTCCGGCAAATCCTTACTATATGAAAGATTTTGTCTCAGGTCCTTCCATGGTACTGGATGAGTATGGCTCGGATTACATTGTTGCTGCAGGATGGATTAATGCAACTAATGATTCTGTTGACAGCATATCATTCTTCAAAAATGGGATAGTAAATTCTGTAGTTTCATTGAATAGTTCAATTACTTCAAAGCCGGAATTGCTTTTCAAATCATCCAAGGAAATTGTTGTTTCAGTTGTCATGCAGGGCCGCGTTTTCCTCACTTCCTACGATGGATACAGTTGGCTCAGTCTTGTAAAATTGGATGACAGTAATTCTTCTAATTTAGCTTTGGCTAAGACAGAAAAGAAAGATTGGGCTTTATACACAGATAAGTCAGGAAATCTTGTTTTGAGTAGCTTCAAAATTAATAAGTGCCCTGTTTATGGGAGTATGCCTCAGCTTAAAGAGTATGTTTATGATGACTGTGCAAGGAATGCATATATATTTGCCTGTGTAATAAATTCTAATAAAGTTTGGGACTGCTCATGGTATTATGAGCCTATATTTTACAATGCCGAGGATGAAACTGCCCCTCTAATCCGAGACTCAGATATGAGACCTATTGCAAGACATTTTGTAGCAAAAGAATTTGACGCTTCTAAGTTAGGATTGAAATTAGGTTCAGAAGATACAACCGACATATCCAGCAATGCTTACAGAAGTCTAACGATGGAATCAGAATTTAAGCTTAATGAGTTTTCTCCTCCAGAACTCATCAATGAATCAGGAATTCCTATCATGGCTATGGCCTCAGATCCAAGCAGTTTAAAATCCTTTACCGCAACACTTAATAATGCGCCATTAGCAACTATAGAAAGTCCTTTCTATGAGAGAACAAAAGAATTGATTGACATGCCTTGGGGAGAACCCTCCTTCTGGGGCGGTATGGAAGGCATGGATCTCTCGGATGAGCAGAAGATGATGTACTGCGCAACATTTAGGGAGCTCACATTTCAGGCAGGTAAATCAATGAGTTTACCTGGCGGCGCATTCTTTGACCGTCAAGAAAATCAGGCAACCTACGAATATCGCGGCGGAGTCCACTCTTTAGTGCTCGAGGATACATGGGAATCAGGTACAATGGAATTCATTGTGGATAATCTGCCTTGCGACGGATTCATTTGTGAAGGCCCGTACAATATAAATTGGACAAGCACCAATTATACTATTGGCCATAATTTAGGAGACAACACAGATATACTTGATTACTGCAGGAGCAAAGGTTCAAAATCCGGACTTGCTCTTACATCCACTGCCGCAATTGCCAGCATTACAGATTCATATTCTGCGGATCTTCAGCCAAATACAATGTTTGCATTTGCAGACGAAAATGATAATGTTTTGCTTACCCTTGACTTAGCAGGTATGTATATTCTCACAGGTCCTGATGGCCAGCAGCATCAGGGTTACTTCATGCATGATACCCCATATAATCAGGTTGATGAAGTATTCCCTGTTTGTCCAGGATATTTATTTGATGTTATGTGGGGCGATGGCATCGCAACAGTTGCTATAATTGGCCAGAAGAAAAACTGGGCTGAGGTGCTTTACGAGGGTACAATTTATTATAATAAAGACCTAAAAGTAAAGAAAGTCTTTTTTGGTGGAATACCAGGGAATAATAGAAAGCTTGCTGTAAGGAAGGTTGGAGATGAATCATGCTCTAGTGTTACATTAGGCGATACGGATATGGGTCAGGGCGTAAGATTCTATAACATTTTTGGTCACGGTATTGGAGATTCAAAAACCTGGCCTACATATACAGACTGGGAAAATTGGGATGCAGGCAAAGGCGAAAATACAAAGACGGCAGGCCAAATCATAAACTGCCCATTGCCTGCAAAGATAGGAAATGAAGCTGATAGTTTATTGAATCAGAATCCCACATTTAAGGAAGTTACATTTACTTTGCCGGTCGGAATAGATAATATAGATCTTGCATTGGTCCCTGATAAAAACCATACTATCGATCCAGCAAGTGGAGGATGGTTCTTTGATTGTCCTTCAGAGGTTGAGCGCGGTTACAGCGAGGATTATGGTGAAACAGTTTGTGGCGGTTTAAGGCTTGGATGTAACACTTTAAAAGTATCTGCAAAAGATGGCAATGACAATGAGAGAATAAAGACATCTCATTTTGGCGTTGTTGATCAGCCACATTCTCCTTATTGGTCCGTTTACGCGCAGACTCATGGATATAATCCTAGTTTAACCAGCATTCCGATGCCTTCAGTAAACTTCCTGCCAGATAGCCATGGAAAAATATCATTTCTTGGTTTTGTAGCTGATCCCCTGACAGATATGGATGCATTTGATGAAGTATTGCCATCGCTTAATATTAACGATGGGTGGTGGGGTGCTTATCATCTTGTAACAAACATTTTTGTTATGGAAGAGACCATTAAGGTTGTAAATCTGAATGGCAATGTAGCAAACGCATTATTTGTTAATGGTATATATTCCGGAGGTACATTGCTGCCTGGAGCTCCATCAGTCAAAGCAAGTTTATACTTGAAACCGGGATGGAATCGTTTGGATCTTATAATCTATGCGTACGATTCGATTAAACCAGATGTTTTGCACAGTCATTGGACAATGTTATCTGCACAATGTGATGATGAAGATAGTGCTCCTGATGATTATTATAAGCGGGAAGAGCCAGGGAATATAAAACTTTCAATGACCCCCAGTATAAGGGAGATTGGTGTGATAATGAATCCTGCCCCTTTAACTTATGACGAGATTTTGGCTACTGGTTCGAAGTTTGATTACAACAATTGCCCATCACTTGATATTATAAAGAAATATGATAATTACGAAGTCTCATGGATATCTTATCCTGATGGTGGTGAGACAAATGACTATGACATAGGCGAGGGATGTAGAGAAGGCGATGGATATTTCATGACAAGCCAAAAATTTACAGTTTCTTCATCAGGCTCAAATATAAAGTTCCGAAGCAGTATGTCTGATGATTCTTCAGGGAATTGTGCCGCTTGGAGTGCAGTTGAGAATCCTAAAATCCTTTTCCAAACATATGATGCAGCAACATCAAAGTGGAAAACTCTAACTAATGGCAATTATGATTTCATAACAATAAGCGATGGCAATCCAAACACAAATAGTGCTTCTAAGGGAATTTGTGGGGCTACATATGGTTATACGGACCAGAATTATCAGAACTACGGTCATTTCTGCTTCAGTAACCCCCCATGCAATACAATTACATATCCTTCTACAAATATCGAGGATTTTTATTTTTTATTGAATAAAAATGAAGTAAAAGTTATTGCAGGTAAAAATAAATATTTGGGTCTGTTCACAGAATTTCCAGGCTATCTGGTGCATGGTGCAACCCCAGGTAACTTAGAAGCGGGAATGAATTCGAATAAATTAGAGTCCTGCTATTCAAATTATATCAACTGCAAGAAAGGCGGCCAGTCTGGCACTTTAGGCTGCATAAGATTGGATTCTTCTGCAGAGATTTCTGAATAAGTTGTCCTAGCAATCAGACATTTCATCAAAAATGAGAAAGCGATAAAAGGAGGATTAGGCGCCATTTTCGATAATAATTAGAGTTAAATCTCGTAAAATTTTCAGGTTTACGCATTATTTTAATAATGTAGTAACGATAAAGTGGTAAAAATAGAAAGGTTTATAAATTAGGGGATTTATATAAATTAAATACATTTTGGGGTAAAAAATGATTGATGAAAAGGAACTAAAAAGCATTATCAAAGAAGATTTTATCTCAGATATTAATCAAAAAGAATCTGAAGAAATATTGTCAAAAGCAGTAAAATTAGGTATCGATTTTAAACTAAGCAAAAATACAAAAAAACCTGTTGTGAATTATAAAGAACAAAATCAGATTATGATGGACCTTCTTGAGGAAATTCCAATTAAAGGAAAGAACATAAATCTAGTTTTAGATGAATTCAAAAATAAGATCATGGATGGCTCAGTGAATTTTAGCAGTCCAAATTTTATAGCCTTTCCTGATTGTGGTAATTCGTTGGCTGCTCTAACAGGCCATATTTTGTTTGGAATGTTGAACCAAAATCTGATTAATTCTATTCATACTTCGCCAACAGCAACATTTGTCGAAATGGCAGTAATTAACTGGCTGAGATCTATTGTTGGCTATAAAGTCAACAATAATCCAAAAGACATTTTAGATGTTGGCGGGATAAATGTAACGGGAGGAGTTTCAGCAAATACTGTCGGCTTATTGCTTGCAAGGGAAAATAAGTTTCCAGGCACAATTAATAAAGGATTACAATGTGATCCAAAAAAATTGAGAGTTTTCTTGCCTAGGAGTATAGGACATTACTCAATTACGGCCGCACTTGGATGGATGGGACTCGGAAAGGATAATGCTATTGAAGTTGATACCACACCAGGTTTTACCATTGATCAAAAAGATCTGATTAAAAAAATAAAAAAATGTAAGGATAATGGAGAAATTCCTCTTGCATTGGTAGCATATACAGGAGATTCTAGAACAATGGCAATTGACGATTTTCCAGAATTATACAAAATTGCTAAGGAAAATGATATGTGGTTTCACATTGATGCATGCCACGGGTTATCTCTATGTTTTAGCGATAAACTGAAGGAAAAAGTCAAAGGTATAGAATTAGCCGATTCAATCACAATTGATCCACACAAAGTTCTTTTTACACCTTATACCTCAAGTTATATTCTTATAAAAGAACCAAGAAAATTTGGGTTAATTGCAGGAGTTAGTGACTTAATTACAAAAGAGCAGTATTCCTTTGGGCAGATTACTCCCCTATTTGGCAGTCGTGCTTTTAACAGTTTAAAGGTCTGGTTTTTAATTAAACATTTAGGAAAAGAAAAGATTGGTCAATTAATTGAACATAGGCATGACATGGTCAAGTATTTTGCTTCATTAGTGGAAAAAACTGAAGACTTCTATATGATGAATGATGTGACTATAAATAGTGCAGTATATCTTTACGTACCAAAAAAACTAAAAGAAGAGCTTTATGGTCCTGAAAAACTCAACGCATTGGGTAAAATTAATACATTAAATAAAAATATACAATTTAGGATATTCAAGGAAGGACAATATTATATTCATACCTTCCAATTAAATGACTTTAAGAATGTTATGGGTCTAGGTACAGAAATAATATTTCAAATGCAGAGATTAATGCTTGGAAACCCACTGACAACTAAAGAAACATTAAATAAATTCATTGAATACTCAAATAAAATCGCCAAAGAAGAAGCATTAATAATGGGCCATAAATAAATGAATAACAAACTAAAGAATATCAAGAAAGAATTAGGCAGTTTTTTCAGTTCAGAATTAAATAAAACAGATTACTTTACAATTATTTATGGTTCATACGCTTATGGGGCTGATAGGGCTGAATCAGACCTAGATTTTGTAACTTATGCGAGTGAATTTAATGAAAAGAATATGGAAAATACAATGAAATTTATATTTGACCTATATAAGAGATATGATATTGCGCTGGATTATGAAGTGCCCCATGAAAAAAAAGTGTTAGTAAAATATAAACTGTTAGAAGATGGAATAAAAGGAAGAGGATTCGAAAAGAGAGGAGATAAATTGTTCGTTCCACCAGTTGTAAAATCCAAAGAGTTTCTTGAATCAAATGAAATCATAATGAGGTTATCATTAAATTCTATTACAAGCGAAAATATTTTTGTTTCGGGAAATATGGATTATTATTTGTCCAAGAGAAGTGAAGCATTAGAAAATCTAGTTGCTTTTATCTTTTCAATAAATGATATAACCTCTGTTAATATTGATGAATTCGTTCAATATTTGATTGGTACGCAAGAGAGAAATGGAGAAATGTATCTGGGATACAAAGATAAGGGTCCAGTTAGGGAATATCTTAAAAATGTTTTTAAAGCCGAATTTGAACACTTTTTTGAGCAAAATATATTTGGTAAATCGGACAACAGATATTATCTTAAGAATAATTATTGGTTTGATTCTATAATTCAATCGTGAGTCCATCATAGGCTAAAGACAGACGTTTATACCCTTTAACCATTTTGCCTATATAATCAAGACCCCAAACATTTAGTTCTACTTCTTCAATATGGGTCAAATAAGTTTTAACCGGGATAATTTCTTTAAATCTTTGTATCATATCAGGGAAGGATAATTCTGTTTTAACCTTATCATAAGAGAAAATGCCGCATTCATGAACTAAAACATCTATATTCTTGAAATTAGAATAATTTTTGAAATGCAATGTGTCACATGGAGCGTATAATAATCTTTTATTGTTTTCTTCAAATAAATAGGCATAGTAATTTGAGTTTTTTCCATTATATCCAATTACTTGTACGGATATTTTTCCGAATTTTATTTGATCTTCATCATCTACAAAATGAATTTTTGCCACTTTGATTACATCAATAAGATAAATGATTGCAGGGAATCTTTCCTTCAATGTATTATAAACCGTTTTTGATATGAATATCTCTATAATGTTGGTCGGTTTTCTTTCAAGAAAATTATAATTTGCTTCCAATAGAACTCTCAAACCAAAAGTATGATCAGGATGCCAATGAGTTATAAATAAACGATCTACCTTTCTAATATTTTCTCGATTAAGTGAATCCCCAATATCTTCGGGGCAATCAATCAGGGCATTAATTTCTTGAATAAAAGCTGAACTGCTGTTTCTTTTATATTTAGAATTCTTCCTAGCCAATCTGCATATCTTGCATTGACAAAATGCCCGCGGTGTGGGCATTGCTCCTCCGGATCCAAGTATTTTAAATCTCATATCAATTACAAATTAAACAAAGTATTTAAAAATTTCGCAAATTCAAATTTGTAACCTTTGATGAAGCATTATTGTTATTATCGTTTAAAGACTAGAATGTACCTCAATAAGGGCATATAAGGGGACACAGCTAGTATTCCAATTAAATTCCAGATAATCCACTTAACATTCTGAAGCGCAAGATTTATAAATAACTTAGTTTCATCACTCTAGAATATATATTAATGGAGGAATTTAATGATGTCAAATCCTTCTATCGCAGTTCAAGCTCATAGAAACAGTTCTGATTTTTCAGTTTATGGCATGGCCTCTCAGAGGTATATCAACGGTGAAGAGAAAACTCTTACCCTAAAAGATTTGACTCCTGTGCCTACTAATCGATTTGCAGAAGACGAAAGGACAGTCTTTATTTTTCAGGATATAGCCGGGAATTATGGTTTTCATCTGCGGGACAATGGAATAAATGCAATGCCATTTGCTTTTGATTCTGAAGATTACATTGATGGGCAGAAAGGGCCATATGCAAATCAGTTGTGGCTTGCTTGGCTGGGCGATGGCTCTCGAGTCAGTGGTTACGGCAGGTTCCTCAGCTACAACGGCAGGGTTCGTGGGGTGCAGCGTCAGACCGCCGAAGGCGGTTCGCAAAAAAGTTTATACACCCAGGAAGAACTTGGACATGCCTTAGATTTGGTAAATGGTGTCAAGTCCGGTGAATTGGGCACATCAAAGCTTGAAGAAATTGTGTATTTCTTAGCAAAACTTAGAAAAGATTAAATATTTCTTTATTTTTCTTCATCTCGCCTCGATAGTTGCAAATCTTTTTTGCAGTTGGAGGCCACACGTCCTTTTGCCAGCGCCCAAAATGGGCCATGAAATTCAACCATGACATTAAGTAAGCATCCGCTGAAATATGAAATGGCGGTGCCAATTAAGCAAAAGGGCTACTCTTTGTTGTGGCTTGCTAGGCTGGGCAATGACTCTCAAGTCAATGGTAACAACAGGAACCTCAACTACAACAACAGGGTTCGTGGAATGGCTTCCAATCGAGGTATAATAATGAAAACTTTCAATGGATTATATTCTTATTTTTGTTTATATGAAAATCTTTTATCCGCTTTCAAAAAAGCAAGAAAACACAAATCATTAAGGCCTTATGTTATAGAATTTGCAAGTAATCTCAAAGAAAATCTCCTTAAGCTTCAGGAAGAATTGATTAAGCAGACTTACAAGCCAAAACCGCTGGAAACATTTACCATCAGAGATCCAAAAACTAGAAAAATAAGCAAATCGGATTTTCGCGACAGGATTGTCCACCATGCAGTCTGCAATATTATAGAGCCAATATTCGAAAAATCGTTTATCTATGATTCTTACGCAAATAGGATTGGAAAGGGCACTCGCAAAGCAGTAGAACGCTTGGACTATTTTAAGAAAAAGGTCTCAAAAAATAATACAAAGAAATGTTTCGCGTTAAAAGCAGATATAATGCATTATTTTGACACGATGGATCACAAAATATTAATTGAAATTTTAAATAAAAAGTTAAATGGCGATAAATTAATTGCTGTAATAAAGTCCATTTTAGAGAATTATAAAGTAAAGCATGAGGAAAAAGGGATGCCATTAGGCAATCTGACTTCGCAATTTTTTGCAAATGTTTACCTGAATGAGCTGGATTATTTTATAAAATATGAATTAAGAACAAAATATTATATTCGATACGTTGATGATTTTATTATCTTGCATGATTCAAAAGAGCAGCTTAGCTGTTATAAAAATCACATAAATGCATTTCTAAAAAACAAATTGTCCCTGAAGATGCATCCGGATAAAACAAAAATATTCAGTATTTATCAAGGAATAGCTTTTTTAGGGCTAAGGATATATGCGCATCACAAATTGCTGAAGAAATCAAACATAAAAAAGTTCAATAAGCGGTTAAAGAAATTATCTGCGCAATACAACAGCAAAGACTTTGGCTATGACAAAATATATGGCTTTTTAGAAGGATGGATAGAATACAGCAAGCAATCCAATTCTTTTAAATTGAGAAGCAAATTGCTTAAACCATTTGAAAAAATGATTCTTAGTGAATTATCTGCAAAAGAACTGAATAAATATCTAAAAATAAAAGACGCATTTAAAGTTTAGAATCCACTCGACAAGAGGGCATAACCTTTATAAACCTATTCTAAAGCCCTTTTAGTTAGAATGATAACACGCAAGGAAAAGCCGAACTCAGAACAAGAATTAAAGAGAATCTTGAATCCTCTAGTTGTAAAATGGTTCTTTTCAAGATTTAAAGAGTTTTCTCTGCCTCAATTATTTGGCGTAATGGAAATCCACTCTAGATCTAACGTTTTAGTCTCAGCCCCGACAGGTGCAACCAAGAGCCTTACCGCCTTTTTATCCATATTAAATGAGTTAGTAGATTCAGCAGAAAAGGGAATTTTAGAAGATAAGGTTTATTGTGTATACATAAGCCCTCTTAAGGCACTCAATTCAGATATTGCAGTAAACTTGATTCAGCCATTGAAAGAAATCGAAACATTGGCAGGAAAAGAATTAGGCATTAGGGTGGCAGTAAGAACCGGTGATACATCTTCTTCAGAAAAGCAGAAGATGCTTAAGAAAGTGCCCCATATTCTCATAACAACTCCTGAATCTCTGGCGATATGTCTGGTATCTCCTAAATTCAAGAATCTTCTGCACGACATAGATTGGGCAATTATTGACGAAGTACATTCCATCGCAGAAAATAAAAGAGGCGTTGATTTGTCCTTGTCTTTGGAAAGGCTGCAGCATTCTTCTCCGGCAATGTGTCGTGTAGGCCTTTCAGCAACAATAGAGCCGTTAGAAGAAATCGCTAAGTTCTTGGTTGGCAATGAAAGGCCATGCAAGATTATTGACGTTCAGTTCATAAAAAAATTAGATCTTAAAGTCATCTCTCCAGTAAATGATTTAATCAATGTTACCTGGAATGAATTGGAGAAAAGAACGTATGAAGTCTTGAATGAATTAATCCAGCAGCACAAGACAACTTTAATCTTCACAAATACAAGGGCCGCAACAGAAAGAGTTGTTCATAATTTAAAGACAAAGTTCGGCAAAAAATATTATGAAATTTCAGAAGAGCCGCCATATGCAAAATCTTCTTTGATTGGTGCCCATCATGGCTCTCTCTCAAAAGACGTGAGATTTGCTATTGAACAGCAACTTAGAGAAGGCAAATTAAAATGTGTTGTCTCTTCAACTTCACTTGAATTGGGTTTGGACATTGGTTATGTTGACCTAGTTATTTTATTAGACTCTCCAAAGTCAGTAGCAAGAGCTTTGCAACGCTGTCTAACTTTCGATATGCGAGTATTATGTGAAGATGGTACATACCAGAAAATTGGTGAAATTGTTGAAAATAAATTAGATATCAAAGTTATTTCTTATGATAAAAATAAGGGATATATTGCCAATAAAGTAAAGATATGGCATAAAAACAAGGCAAAAAAGATATTTAATATTGCATTGGGATGCGGAGAAAATTTGAAATGCACAGGGGAGCATCCTCTGCTTACATCCTATGGTTGGAAAAAAGCCAGAGAGTTAAACAAAGGCGATTTAATCGCGGAAATAAAAGATAAAATAAATTTCCAAAATAGCATTCCTTATTTATTCGAACTTATGCCGAAAGATAAAATTTTTGTCATAAATATTGAAAACTTTTTTCAGAAACAAATTGATGAGTATTTAGAGCATAACAAAATTAGCGTTAAATCCTTTGCAAAAATTATAGGCATGCCTTACTCAAGGCTTATTGATTGTAGAAGGATTAAAGGAAGAAAAAAAAGTATTCGATTAGATCATTTTCTTAAGGTGTGTGATATATGCAACATCCCAATGAGGAATTTTTTACCCTACCTCCAATATTTGAAGACAAAGGGCAGAAAATGGGCCATATTCCCGCTTAAACCGACAAAAGAAATTATGTGGCTAGCAGGTGTTGTCGCGACAGATGGTTGCATCGTAAAGAGCAAGGATAAGCAAACAAGTACAGATTATTATAAAATTAAAATAGGAAATAAGTCAAAACTGCTGATTGATAGGGTCAAGGAGATTATTTCTAAATTTGATATAGTCCCATATGTATCCATTCGGGATGGCAGTTTCTACAATCTTGAGTTTGGATCCAATCTTTTTGCTCATCTCTTTGAGTCATTTGGTATCCCTTCAAAAAATAAATCTTTTGCTCTTGATGTTAATGATAATTTATATTCATTTTCACCAGATTTAATTTACTCCTATCTCGGGGGGATATTTGAGGGGGATGGCAATTTTAATGAAGCAGGTATGGTTCGTATTTTTACGGCAAGCAAAAAATTTGCCTTAGGTTTGCATTTTCTCCTTTCTAGATTGGGCTATTCAAACAAAGTTTCAAGAAATAAGATTAAACCTTCGAAATTAGTTAAAAAGGTTAGCAATGGATATATATATTGTGTTGGTATTTACAATAAAAATGATTTAAAACGCTTTTTTCAAAACATCCCGATATATGCAGAAAAATCAAAAAGGGGAGAATTATTTACAAATAATTACGAATTCATTACTCGTTGCAAATCCGAGAAATTTTTAAGTTACTCAAAAATCAAAAGTATCAACGTAATAAACAAAAAAGTTAACGTATATAACCTTACCTTAGAGGAAGAGCCGAATAATTTTATTGTGGGAAATGTTATAGTTCATAATTGCGGACGAGCCGGTCACCGGCTGCATGATACAACCAAAGGCAGAATAGTTGTATTAGATCGGGATAATCTTGTTGAATGCTCTGTTTTATTAAAAAATGCTGTTGAAAAAAAGATTGATAATATTCACATTCCTAAAAATTGCTTGGATGTTTTAGCGCAGCAGATCATCGGTATGGCCATAGAGCAGGTTTGGGATTACGATGAACTTTTAGGTTTAGTAAAGAAAAGTTATAATTATCATAATCTGAAAACGGAAGACTTCAATGAAGTTCTTAATTTTCTTGCCGGTGAATATACCTCTTTAGAAGATCGTCATGTTTATGCTAAAATTTGGTGGGATAAGGAAGAAAAAAAGATAGGAAAAAGGGGCAAATCGTTAAGAATTATTTATATGACTAATCTCGGCACTATTCCAGATCAGTCAGGTATTATAGTTAAGATTGGAGCACAGCCCATCGGTCAGTTAGACGAATCCTTCGTTGAAAAGCTTAAACCATGGGATATATTTGTTCTTGGTGGAAACACCTATATGTTTAAGTTTTCCCGGGGAATGGTTGCACAAGTTTCATCTGCTGCAGGAAGAACACCTACCGTTCCTTCATGGTTCTCTGAAATGCTGCCATTATCTTTTGATTTAGCGATGGATATCCAGAGATTCAGAAGTCTTGTTGAAGATCGTTTAGTGGCCAAAGAAAGTAAAAAAGACATAATTAATTTTATTCATAGTTATCTTTATGTTGATGATCCTGCTGCTGAGGCAATTTACAATTATATTAAAGAGCAGTATGATTTTGCTATGATTCCTTCACACAAGAAGATTTTGATTGAGCATTACATTGATGAGAACGATAAAAAATATTCTATTTTTCATACGCTATTCGGCAGGCGAGTTAATGATTGCTTATCAAGGGCAATTGCCCATGCAATAGCCAGAAAACAGAAAAGAGCAGTTGAAATAGGAATAAATGATAACTGTTTTTATGTAACTCATGACAAAGATATAAATGTCATTGATGCATTCAAGCTTTTAAAATCGGATGAGCTTAGGAGAGTTATGGATTTGGCTTTGGATAGCACAGAAATATTGTCCCGTCGCTTCAGGCATTGCGCTGCAAGGGCATTTATGATTCTGAAGAGATATAAAGGTCATGAAAAAAGAGTTGGCCGCCAGCAGGTTTCTTCAATGATTCTAATGAATGCAGTAAAAAGAATTTCTGCAGATTTCCCCATTTTAAAAGAAGCAAGAAGGGAAGTCCTTGAAGATCTTATGGATATTGATAATACAATCAATGTATTAAAGATGAAAGAGAACGGCACATTGAAGGTTAAGGAAATAACCACAAGAATACCAACGCCTTTTGCATTTAATCTAATTGTAAGAGGCTGCACGGATATTTACAAAGCTGAAGACAAGCAGAAGTTCTTGCAGAGGATGCATAGTATGGTTCTGGCAAGGATAGGTCAGAAAAAATAATTAAAGCAGCTTTTTCAGCTCTTCGCTGAATTCTTTTGCTCTTTTTAACGACGTTTCTGCTTTTACTCTTTTTATTTCTTCTGTGCTTTCGTATTGGAATTTGGCTCTTTTTGCCCTTTCGGAATTAAAGTTTTCGACCAGATTGTCTGAAATGCTTAAGGCTTCTTCTGCGGCAATATTGTATTCTTTAATAAGATTTGATTTTAATTTATGCCTTGCATGCACGATTAATGCATCCGCGGTTATTCGGTGGGCAAATTTTTCTCTAACTTTATATCCTAATTTGTAAAGTACTGCATTTGCGATGTAAAACATGGAGTAATAGCTTATTACAATTGCCCAAAGATTCGATAGGTTCTCTTTGAAGATGCGTTCTGCCAGCTTGAGGGATTCATTATGATTTCTTGAATATGTATCAAACACAATCTGCCTAAATTCCTCTTTTCGGATTAAACCTTCAGAATGGCATTTAATTAAATTGTTCGTTGCTTCCTTTATCCTTTCTTCGCTCAGCATAACCGACCAGCTCGTAGAAATTTTCTATGCCCTTGAGTATCACTCTATTCTTTAATATCTCTTTTCCTACGTTGGGTTCAATTGTTTTTAGCATGCTTAAAAAATCTTTTGTAGAAAAATCCGAAAGATGTACGCTTGAATGCATAATACTTGCGATTTGCTCGAATTCTTTTATTGTTTTTTCATCATCTGAGATTAAACATACGTCGATGTCGGAATGTTTGCTTTGTGCCCCTCTAGAATATGATCCGAAAATCAGGCATATAAGAAAAGGGTTTTCAATTTCTGTAATCCATTTATATAATGCATATATGCTTTTGTTTTTCAACAGATTCTCTTTTCTCACGATTTCTGTTTTTAGCACCTTTTCATTGAACTTATTGCTGAATCTGCACTGGTTTGAGTTGCCTAGTTTATTTATATTTATCAGGCCTTCATCTTTGAGTTTCATGATATCTTCGAAAGCGATTTTATAGTTCAGTTTGAGTCTCTTTGATATTTCCAATATGCTGAATGATTGGCTATTTTCAATCAAAAACTTTAATATCTTGAGTTGATTTTTCATATCTATTACCTTTATATAATATGATTATTATATTTATGTAATAATATATAAAACTTGCGGAAATTAGCATAAAAAAATAATCTATTTTTTTGACATATCATCAAACATAGATCTAATTGCCCCGCCGGGATAAGTCAGCAATTCTAAAGATGTAGGATATGCGATTCTTGAATTAGGTAGTGTTCTTATTGATACAACAATCTCTTCTTCTGTTTTATCTTTAAGGTGGGATTTAGAATATTCTATGACCTGCGCAGGTTCAAGCTTAGGCATATCCCCCATAGTTTCATATTGTATTCTAGTTCCATTCTTATCAGTATATTCAAGCATCGCATGCCCCATCTGATCGCCAATCACATCTCCCAATATGAAATTAATTTTGTCCTTGAGATCTTTTCTGCCGTTTTGTTCTACAAGTTTATGATATATTTCATATGTTGCATTTGAGTGATATTTACAATCTCCTTCAATTTCATTATTGTTAACGATTGAAGATGCCAGATTAAGGTAATCTATTGTAGCATATTCTTTTGGCAGATTATAGTATTTCTTTGAAGTCAATTCTGTAGTTGGAATTTTACCTAATACTTTCATAATTAAGGGTATTGGCATACAAAATATTGGAAGTAATAGCTGATTGATTAATGCTAATGATATAATTCCTTTTGCAATCTTCATTTTAAGTGACATTTTTTCAGTAATTTGAAATCAGTTTTTCGTTTTATTTCAAAGGTTTCTCACATAATGTGTTTCCATCTCCAAAATTTTTACTCTGAAATTATCCGCAAACGCCTCTATGCTGCCTTCAAATCCTATATTCATTTATAATAATTTTTCTAAAGTTTTAATATTTATAACCTTTTATATTAATCTTAATTAAAAATGGTAACAACATAAGGTTTTATAAACAAAAAGCCCTAAATTTAATTCAATGAAATTCATAGATTTATGCTTATATTTTGAAAAAGAAAAAGTCCTTATTTTAAGTGATTTGCACATAGGCTTAGAAGAGTCATTGAATAAGCAGGGAATTTTAATCCCGAGATTGCAATTCGAAGAGATGCTTTCTAGATTAAAGATAATATTAGAAAAATTAGAGATAGATAAAATAATAATTAACGGAGATTTAAAGCATGAATTTGGCATTATCTCAAAAACTGAATGGACCAATACATTAGATCTTTTAGACCTTCTAGGTAAGCACTGCAAGGAAATAATTTTAATTTTAGGCAATCACGATAAGGTTTTAGGGCCGATAGCTTCAAGACAGAACTTGAAGACGTTTCAATATTATCATTTCTCCGACATTTTTGTATGCCATGGCGATGTTATTTTTGATAATAAAGATTATAAAAAATCAAAATTATTAGTAATAGGTCACGAGCATCCCGCAGTTGGTTTAAGAGAGGAATCTAGAGTGGAGAATTACAAATGTTTTCTTATAGGCAAATATGAGAATAAAAAACTCATTGTATTACCTTCTTTTAATTTAGTCACAATAGGCACGGATGTTTTAAAAGAATCTTTGCTCAGCCCATATTTAAAGGACATTTCTAATTTTGAAGTCAAGGTTATATCAGATAAAGAAATTCTAGATTTTGGTAAAGTTAAAGATTTGAAGCGATTAATTAAAAGCAATTTTCCTGCTGTTGCTATTAAAAAATCCTTAGCAAAAGACAGTTTTAGTAAGAAGAAAAAAAGGATTAGCTGATTTATAATTAAGAAACATTTATAAATAACTGCTTCATTTTAACCACAAAATGGTAGAAAATATACTCGAATCCCTTTGTGGTGATGTTGACACACAGATTCTCGCCGGCAAGGAATTAGATTCTGAACTTTTGCTTAAAGAGCATAACCTTTATGAAGATCCCTTTAAAAGCACTTATCAGGGATTTATTGAGAAATATCATCTTTTTGCATCCTCAACTTTAAATGAGGTGCAACAGATTAAGTCTGAATTGAAGAATAGATCTGCTCATAATAGCTTTGATATTCAGAGGGTAGGCTGGAATGCATTTTGGGGAGTAGTTCTTTTTTCCGAGGTTATTGTGTTGGATAACGAATATCCCTTTGTTGCAACAGGAGCAGCATCAACTGTGGGTTTAACAATATATGACGAATACAGCAAAAAAAATATGAATTTATCAGTTCTCTTCGGAGGAATATTTTTCGGTAAGTTCATTGGCAATATGATTGATCCAATAAATTCTGATTATTTCAGATACTTAGGTGCGGCTTGCGGTGGAGCAATTGCTCTTGTTTCGGAATGTCTAAAAACTCCAAGTAAGCTAAAAGTTAATAGACAAAAGATTGCTGCGCTAAATTCACGTTTGAAAAAGCTGGAAGATTCTCTCGAAAACAGCAAGAGAAAACTTATAGAGTCAGCAATAGATAAAGTCCTTTTGCTGGAATAAATTCTATTAATGGGCTCGGCCGGACTCGAACCGGCGACTACCTCCGTGTAAGGGAGGGGTCATAGCCACTAGACCACGAGCCCGTAAAGTTAAATATTCGCTTTAATTATTTATAAAGTTTATTGAAATTACCCTATAAATTTACTCTATTCTAATCCAATCACAGTCATGAATGTATTTCCATCTTAATTTTTTATCCCCATCAATCCATATTTTTTCAGGATAAATTTCGTCTAAATCAACAATGCAGTAATATCCATAGTGATGATTATTTTCATTATTTAGCCCTTTGACAAGTTCGTCTAATGTTTCAAATTCACCAGTCAATAAAGAATTGCCTATTCCCCCATATTTATTTTTAACCTTATAAGTATAGATCGCGTGTTTAGCTTGTTTATCTCCTTCATTTTTCATCAATAATGCTAAAGGCCTATAACCATTATCAGAAAGGAGCGCAGCTGCGCAGATGACATAATCTATGCACACTCCTTTTCTGTCAGAATAGTTCATATTGAATGTTTCTGCTCTAATTTTGTCTTCATATTTCATGTAATTTTTAAGATAGTCTTTCACTTCCGGAATTGTTTGAATATAACATATTGCTTCTCTATAATTCATTTCGTCTATACCTTTTTTGTCAGATTTGCATTTTTTTGTTTTTGGTTTTGTATTTTTGATGGATGAGATTTTAACCGTTTTAAAATATTTGCTTGTAAGCAGTTCACCACTCATTAAAATGTTGCCTAAATTGGGGTGCATACAGCCAGCAGCAAGAAAAATGAGGCTTATCAAGGGCAATAATTTTTTTATCATTGTGTTTGCGAGGAATTTAAAATATTTAAATTTTATGAATAATTAGTCCTTTATTATTTCTAAAGAGCCTTTGAACTTAGGCATCAATTATTTAAAACTTTTGTAAAATATAGCTCACGCTGAAGTTAGTTAAACCCTGGGAAAGACGCCGAAGCGCCCTTCCCGGGGAAAAAGAGGTGATTATGGGTGGAAGGAGAAAACCCCTTGCGAGGTTTTTCCTTCCGGGAAAAGAGGTGTTTAATATGAAATCCGAGGTAAAAGCACTCAAGGCACCTTTCCTTGGAAAAAAGAGGTGATTATAATCTCTTTTCTTATGACTACTATCTAGTAAGCATAACTTATTTATATACTTTTCGGTTTGTAGTAACTTTTGAGTGGAAACATAACCACACAGATTATATCTGATTTATAGAAGTTTTAAACCTTATGGAATGGGGTTATAGAACAAACATTTAGAACCATCCAAGCAATAGCCCCAAACCCAGCAATACTAAGATTAGACCGAGAACCAACCTCATCGTTTTCTTCTTTGAGTTCCTGAAATTCTCTATATGCTCTGCCTTCATGCCATATCTTACTGCATATAATATAACCAATAAGGGCAATACAAACATCGCATTATAAACCAATAAATAAATAACCGCCTGCATTTTTGTTACAGTACTTGCCAGCATCGCTAATATGGCTAAATAAACTCCGCCTGTGCAAGGTAATTCGAACATTGATACCAAGAATCCTAAAACAATTGCTGCAGGAATGTTGGCTTTGTAAGTCCATGCTTCAATAATCTTTTTCTTTGATTCAGGTATTGCCAATGAAAAACCTTTGCCATACCAAAAATAATCTTTAATATTTATTAAGCCGGCCAATATTGCAACTATTGCCGCTATTTTTACAATTAAAGATGAAGCACCCGAAAGTTGTATTACACTGAAAATCCCTAATCCTGCTAAAAAATAGACAACATATACTGAAAAAATATAAGCTGTTCCGGCTTTCATCATTCTTTTTCTATTTGATGAAACTGAAACCAAAAAGGTTAATAAAAAGATTAATACTGCAAAAGCACAAGGGTTGACGCCATCTATCAATCCTGTGAATAATACTAATGCCCAAGTAACTTTTTCTTCTTTAAAATCAGGATTAATTGGATTAGAATCGCCATTTCCCTGTACATTATGACAATTCATTTGTCCATCTAATGGGCAATGGAAATCCCCTGATTTTAATAATCCGTCTATTTCTTTTTCAAGATTTTCTTTTATAGAACTTGCCCCCATAAAATATTCATCATTAACAAGCATCAAAGGGACTCCTCGTTGATTTAGGGGGATATTTTGTAGTCCGCAGTATTCATTATACATTTGATAATTTTTTAAATTATGATATAATTCTAATTTTTCTATATATATTTGATCACCATATTTATTTTCTATTTCTTCCAATAATTTCTCTGTTTCTGAACATTTTGCACAGCCATCTCCATAGAAATAGACCATGCATAAAGAATCTTCAGCATGCTTGTTTAAGACATTCTCTTGTTGTATAGTTAAATTTTCAGGTTCGGGAATTTCACAAGTTTCAGATAAGTCGCAAGAATCTATAGCTGTAACTATAGGTATAATTGTAAGCATTAAAATGATTAGTAGCAGATATTTCATTAACATTAAACGACTTTTTATTCATTTATAAAGTTTATGGAATTAAACGTTTATACTCCCCTAGACCTATTTTAAGTCATAATTATAATCTTCAAATAAATCTTTTGGTAATTTTGAAAAATAATTAGTACTGCTATCCCCGAAATAAAATCCTAAATCAGGGTAAACTTTACAAAAATGAGTTTTAATTTTATTCAAAAACCGTTCTTCCGCAACATGGAATATTTTTTTATTTCCCACATCTCTTTTAAAATCCATAAATATTAATTCTGAATAAGCTTTAAAAATTTGATTAATATAATCCTTAGATTTAAGGTTGGGGAATACCATCTTAGTCCATTTTTTAAAAAGTTCATCATCATTTGAAGCAGATTTTTCCTCATTTACAAAAGAATAAAAATCAGAAATTTTAATATCATTTTCTCCCAACTCTTTTATTGTATCTATTTTCCCAAGATATTCGTTTATTTCTCTCTGTTGGCAAATTTCAGGGATTGATATTCTTTTTCCTTTATTTAATGTATCCATATATTCTAAACACATTTTTGTGGTATTTATTCCTTTTGATTTTTCATCAGTTCTGTGTTTATATAATCCCGTAATGTTATAATGAGCAATTCTAAGTAGCATCCAAGATAAAATTTCCTTATCATCCAGGTAACGTTCGGGGAAATATTTAATTATGTGGCTGGTATCCAAAGTTAAATTATCCCAGTCCATACATTCTTCAAAACAGATTTGTGTTGGAATACCCCCTATGCCTTCCAAATGTATTATCATTCCCTTCGAACGCAGATCTCCCCAATCATTAAATGAGTAATACGTTATCAATCCTTCATGGACTTGAGGAGCAAAACTATAATTTCGATATGATAATTCAAGGGTTTTGGTCTCATGAATATATCTTGAGTCTAGTTGGAATAATGTTCCATTAAACAAACTCTGCGACGCAGTCAAATTTGTTATCACCCCTTCATTTCTGAGATAATCAAAAAATTCTAGATATTCTTTCTCTTCAAACATTTCACAGGTTTTGAATTTCATTTTAAAATATGTAGTTGTTAGATTAGGAGTCACAGAGCAGTATTTTTTTCTCAAATTAAATGGACCAAACATTTTTTGCACGGGATCTATCAGGTATCTTTTGTCCTTCCCTACATCTACATCAACAATAGTATGCCCAATATAGCCCCCCCAACCATTAAGCCCATATATGGTGTGTATTCGTGGGTCAAGATCACATTCCTTGGCAAGCAAATAAATATAAAGACCGGCCTCATTACATTGAAAAGAATTATTTAGTTCATGGGGGTATCTCAACCACAAATCGTCAACAACAGCATCAAGATAAGAACAATTATAAGACAACAATCCCTTATAAATCATCTTGGCTATACGTTTTTTATCGCCTCTTGCTTTCACTTTGTAAGCATTGGCGATTTTAGAACATAACTTTTTGGTTTCTATTGGTATTTCCATTTGTTGAAAGATGAAAAAAAGTTAGGTAATCCTGCGCTTGTTGCCTTTCGTTCCTCGTTGCTAGCCTGGGGTTTTTCTGCTTTCTCAAGCTCATTTCCCCCTCCGGCGGATTCAACTTTTTTTTCAAGGTTTGAAATTCCTTCTTCTTTTACAGTCACACGACGTACCCCATACAGAGTCTCCGGACTGTCCACAAAACCTCTATGGGCAACGAAACTGAACCAGTCGCGGTAATTAAATAGGGACGAAGCCCGCCCAAGAAATTTTTTACCATTACTTTTTAAAATATCTCGCACGTAATCAGGTTTTAATACGACAACACCAGGGCTTATTCCTGCCCTTGCAAACATTTCCATGTTTAAACCGAAATTGTCTTTATCAGGACCATAAATCCTTTGAGCAGCTCTTCGTTGTTCAGAACTTAATTTATCTACTGTTTTGGGATCAATGGCAAAACGTCCACATCGATGATTAATCTGCACAAGCTTTAATCCTTTCAAATCAATGATAACACTATCTGCATGTTCTAAAGATGTTTTAGCGGCTTCAACGTCAGGAAAATAGTTTTTTTGTTCGGTAAGTTGTTGATATGCTTCGTCTATGTTCTCTAAAACAAGATTTTGTGGTAGACGAGTGATTACCCATAAACACTTTCTTTTTTGGACTGTATATAATTCTCCATCAGCAGTAAAATAACCCTCTCGATTCCCTAATCTTTCATTGATTCTTATTTCAGTAATAAGCTGATCAACGTGCTGAAATGTGCCCGGTACTAATTCCTTGTACGTCAATAAATTCCCTGGAATATTTTCTAATGCCATTTTAAAGGTTAAAATAAGTGGTTATATATAAAGTTTCGCTAACAAGGCAAATTTTTTAAACCCTCGCTTCAATCTTAATATGGATGTTAAAAGAATTAATTAATGATTTAGAAAAACTGAAAAATCCTGAACAGGCAAGAATCTTGCAGGGATTTTTTAAAACAGGCAAAGGGGAGTATGGAGAAGGAGATATTTTTTTAGGGATTAAATCTCAGCCATTAAAAGAAATTGCAAAAAAATATAACGACATAAGTGATAAATCTCTCCAAATACTCTTAAATAGTAAGATTCACGATTATCGTATTATTGCTATGAGGATATTAGTTTATCGATTTGAACATTTAAATGAAAAAGAAAAAAATTTTCAATTTTATATAAATAATTTGGATAATATTAACAATTGGGATTTGGTTGATTTATCTGCGCCAAATATTGTGGGTAATTATTTAATTGATAAAGATAAATCTATTTTATATAAACTAGCTAAATCAAATAAACTTTGGGATAAAAGGGTTTCAATAATTGCGACTTATGCATTTATTAAAAATAATCAATATGAAGATACTTTAAAAATTTCAGAAATATTATTGAATGACAAACACGACTTAATACATAAGGCTGTAGGTTGGATGTTAAGAGAAATTGGAAAGAGAAATTTAAAAATAGAGGAATCCTTCTTAAAAAAGCATTATAGGCAAATGCCACGAACAATGTTAAGATATGCAATAGAGAAATTCCCCAAAGATAAAAAAGAGTTTTATATGAAAAAATGAAATATGCCATTATTATTTCAGAAAAAGATTCTGCAAGTATGAACATAAAAGAATCATTAGAAGCTTATAATTTTCCGAAAGAGGTCAAAATTTATTTAGTAAAAGAAGAATCAATCTATCAAGAGAATATTGATGAGAAGATAAATGCCGATTATTTCATTTTTGCAACAAGACACCAGTCTGCAGCCGGAAAAAAATCTTTAACCTGTCATATCCCTGGTAATTTTTCAAAATCCGAAGTAGGGGGTAAAGAAAAAGAATTATGCATCGCTCCAGCATCATTGTTAAAAACGATGTTTTTAAATTTGAAAAAAAATGCAAAAGATTTTGAATCCGAGATTACATTAGAAGTTACTCACCATGGGCCATTATTGAGAAAAAAGCCCTGCATGTTCATTGAAATCGGCTCTACAGAGAAAGACTGGTCAGACAAGCGCGCAGGGGGCATAATCGCAAAAACCATATTTGAAACATTATCTAACGATATTAAAGAATATCCTTGTATTATTGGATTTGGCGGCAATCACTATTGCGTCTCATTTAATAAAATCGAATTAGAATCAAATTACGCCTTTTCGCACATTTGTCCTAGTTATATGCTTGATGCCTTAAATGAAGATACTTTCAAACAGATGATTAAACGTTCAAAAGAAAAAGTTATCCTTGCAGTGATAGATTGGAAGGGATGCAATTCTGAGCAGAGGATTAAAGTTCTAGAATTTTTAGAGAAATATAAAATTGAATGGAAAAAATCAAAAGATTTATAAATAAACTACTACGTTCAAGTAGAAAATGAAAATCGGCACAATACTCACAAATACTTTTCCCTATCACCTAATACTCACAAATACTTTTCCCTATCACCTTAAAGATTCGACCATGCCCAATAAGTTTCCCAAAGAACCTCTTGATATCGTTAAAGATGCTTTAATCTATGATGATTCTATTGATATTCTTTTAGCTCCAGAATGGTTCCTTAATGCATCAGGTAGGGCATTTTCAAAATCAGAATTTGAAGATTTAGAATTTAGAATCACTGATTTAAGTTCAATTTACCCTGATAAATTATTAATTCCTGGAAGTGTTGTATGGCATCAAAATAATTATTTATTTAATACTGCCTTTATTTCATCTTTTGGAAAGACTCAGAAATATTTTAAAAAAACCTCCGGTGGAGATTCTATCTGGGAAAATAGTTCAGAGATAAAATTTTTCCCGCATTATAATCAGGGCAAATTTGCTTGGAAAAATTATAATGTTGGACTTGAAATTTGTGCAGACCATGAAATTAAAACGCTCAAAGAAGATTTAAATTTTGCATTTGATCTTCAAATTGTAATATCTTGTTCTATGAGTTTACGGGATTATGCAATTACCGTTGTAGACAAAGGTTTAGTTATGATTTGTGATGGATATTTGAATTATTCTGGCGTATTCCAGATTGAACATTGCAAAGACTTTTCATGGAATCTTAATCCAAATTTCAACTGGTTAGCTGCAGAATCTTCTGAAACAGTATTAAATAATAATGTTCGTTATGTTATCTATGAAGTAGAAACCCTTATAAAATAATTTATCTTTTCTTAACTGATGGATTTCGAAAAAAGAATTTCAGACATAGCTCATTCTTTGATTCAATCTAATAATTTAAAAGATCATGGTTGGGAGCACACTTTAACCGTTGTTGAATATTCTAAATTAATTATTAATAATATGGAGTTTAAATTAACTTCAGAGATTCTTGTTGCCGCCTATTTTCATGATGTTGGCCGTACTAAAGACGGGTTTGATAAGTATCATGCCTTAAGGAGTGTATATCTCATTCAAGCTTTTGTTGCTCCTCATTTCCCAAAATTAGATTTAGATTCAATAGTTTTTGCAGTAAAACATCATTCAGATATGAAAGCCCCCAATGAAAATTTTCCCGTTATCCAGAATTATGATATTGATCCATTTTTAATTAACATTGAAGTTGCTATGTGCCTCTGGGATGCTGATAGATTAGACCTTTTAAGAGTTCCAAAATTCAAAAGAATTGATTTAAATTATCTTAATACAGAATTTGCTAAAAAATTTGCTAATTCAGAAAAACATCTTTCCAAGTATGCCGATTTCTAAAATAGAGCCAATGAGAAGAAAGCATGCCCATTCATTGTTTTGAAATGCACAGTAATCATTTAAAAGTCCTTCGCCAAATCTCGTTCTTTTTGGGTTATTACGCTTTAAATGGGCAAATTAAGGCAAATCAAAAGAATTAAATAGAGATAATGATTAATCTTTAATAGGTTTAAGCTATCAATTTCGATAGTTAGAACAAATGGAGGAAACTAAAATGGCAAATAAATGGTTAGATCACGTTATGGAAGTCAAAAAGAAACATCCGGAAAAGAAGTTTTCCGAGATACTTGTAATGGCAAAAGCTACATACAAGAAATAAATATTTTATTTTATTTAATCTAATTATTTGTGATTTAATTTGGATAGCTAAAATGCTTGATAAAAGAGGTACAATATGGATTTGATACAGCAGTTAAAACAAGAGCATACAGAGATTCTTCGGCTTTTTCAGGAAATGGATCTGAGGACGTTAAGAGAAACATTGATTGCTCATTGGGAGGTAGAGAATAATCTGCTTTATCCTGTTTTGGCTACGTGCAAGGAAAAAGAGCCTAGAGAATTAAGCTTGAAGTTTTCTGAAGAGATGATAGGTATTTCAAAAAAGACTTTAGTTTTTTTTGGTAAATATGAAAAGATAAATGTTTTAAAATTAAGAAGGGATATTGAATTCAATAAGGGGCTTGCTGAGAGGATTATGGAAATTAAAAAAAGATTTGCTATTGAAGAAATCATTCTTTTTCCGGCGTATGAGAAATACGTTAGGAAATGAGATGGAAAAATGCATCTTTTGTGAAATTATTGCAAATAGAATTCCTTCACATAAGATTTACGAAGATGAGCACGTAATTTGCATGTTAGATATTAATCCTATTTCTAAAGGGCAATATTGTACAGAAATAGACAAATAACAGGATAACTTATTTAAACATTGAGTATTTTTATGCTTACCGGTATTGATATGAAGATACGACTTACACAAGATGATATTAGAAAGGAACTTTTGAACGAATCACATAAAGGTTTAATAGGAACTTTTGAATCTAGCGTTTGCAAAGAACTTGAAGCGTATCTCAAGGAAAATGCCTTAGAAGAACAAAAGATTAATTTTTCTAAGACCTATCTATTTTTCCATAATCCACGATTGGTCGGTTATGTTACCTTATTAAACGATAATCTATCGTTTAATTTAAACGTGGTGCCTAATCCATCTTTAAAATTATTCAAAAACAAAACTGGCGCAGGGTATAGTTCAGTCCCAGGTCTAAAAATTGGAAGAATCTGTATTATCGACGAATACAACAGTCAGTTGTCTTCAGCGAGATATTGTAATCTAGGAAGCATAATTTTCGCTTCGGTCTTGGCACATGCACTTGAGATGCAACACACAGTCGGATGCAGAGTGATAACAACTGATGCTAAGAAGAAAACTGGCGCTCACGAATGGTATAAAAAGCTGGGGTTTCTTTATACCTTTGACGAGGATAAAGTAAAAGATTTACTGGCCAGGGAAGACAAAGAATCTATATCCATGTTTTACGACATCGATAGAATAATAAAATAAACTAAAGCTTAAGATGTTCTGGTATTTTCTTTACCATTACCTTTATTTGTTCTTCATGTGGAGTACACTTGACACTACTCACATTCGAAAGAATATTCAAAAACCGTTCCGCATCCTTACCTTCCAAAGTAGGAGTCTGCTCAATTGCCTTTGCCATTTTGTATCACACCTCTTTTCGCTATGCCTTATTTATAAACCTTTCTGTATATTTACAGATGTAATATACAAATATAAAGATTTCGATGGTTGAAGCATATCAGCTTTTCTTGTTAGCCAATATTTGCCTAACCCTTATCTTGTAATAGATCCAATAGGCAAAAAGACCGATGAGATTAAATACAAGGCACAATAGGATAGCAAATATCCCCTTTTTATCTAATCTTCTTGCCAACTGATAGGCATATCTTGCGGATATAATAAAACAGATAAGACTAATAATTCTAAGGTAATTTCCATCAGCGAATGGCAAAGCCCATATAAAATAAATAACTACTATTACCATTAGCCATCTAGGCAAGTTATACTTTTTATTCTGCAATATCTCTTTCTTGCCCATATCTTATAAGAATTAGCCTTTGTTTATAAACTTAACAGTAAAAAGATATATTTTTAATGGAAAAAATTTAAGATAAGAAACTATATAAATAAGATAAAACCATAATTTTTTATGAAAAGTTTTTCAGGGAAAGAAATTACCGGGAAGACACTTATTTGGGGATTGTTAATATTTTTTGTAGGAACTTATAATATATTAAAAAATACATACGCATCACCAATAGATTCATCAATAATAGAAGTGATTATTCCCGGATTTCTTGGCATTGTTACTGCAATATATTTTGGGGATTATATCCGTTTAAAAATAAAAAAGCTTTGGAATAATTTAATCTCAAAAATAAGAAAAAAAAATAGGGCGTTTATTTGGCTAAAAGGGGATGTTGAAATAGGAACTAATGGAATTTAACCCTTAAGAAATAAAGAAAGGGGCAATATGCCATAAATTGTTCGTAAAATGATATGTCCATAAGGGATTTGATTGCTGACAAAAAACAAGATTATTTTTTGGATTTTGTTAGAGAGGTTCTTTCTGCAAATTATGGGCACTGTTACAGAGATTGAAAGGAAATATCCCCATCAAAATATCCTTTTTGGATAAATTTGTTCTATCTCTTCGTAGCTAATAATGGTTACAGAACAAGAAGCAACAGCACAGAGTAATTCGTTTTAGCAAAGATTATTATTCCCTCAGTTCTATCATAAATAATATATCGTTCTCTTGCGGGATTACATTTTTATTACCCATACACGCGCACAAACACTCACCTGTATTATTATGATATTGAGATTCTGCAGTCCTATTCATAAAAAAACAATTGTTATTACATGATTCTTCACATTCTTGTTGAGTTAATTTTTCATTAGTTGTTGGCAAGGGTATTTCTTTAGGCCAGTAACACTTACCAATGTCAATACCATCCAATAAAAAATCACGAAGCATAGGTTTTTGCATATTATCATTACTGGTTATCCTGTAACGCTCACTGCCTTTAATAAATTTTATTGAGGATATTGTGCCTCTGAACTCACAAAATCCAAGAACTGTACCGTCTGCTGCAATAACCTGTTCTGATGTATACGAGAAATCACAAGTCCCATAGAATTCATTAATGTTCTGACCTACTCCTCCCCCTCTTCCAGCCATGCAATTCATACTAACTTTAACCTGAGGATTATCAATACGATTATAGAATATACTTTCACCTTGACCGCCCTCTCCTGAAAGAGTAATTATTTTTGGGAGCATTGCTTTCGCTTTTTCAATACATCCTGGCGATTTTGTTTCAATCTCGTTTTGACGTTCACTTTGTGCATTTTGCAAATTTTCATCGCTATACGGACCAGTACGCTCAACAAATTGTTGACTATTGTCTAAAAAGTAAAACAAAATTAAAAAAAGAATAACGATACCTAAAATTGAAACTCTTTGATTTTCCATTTTTTTTCGATTATATATCTTCGTCCGTGCCTGTTACTGCGCCTATGCTTATGCCAATTTCTGTACTTATTGTGTTTCTTATACTTACTGGAGGGGCTATTTTTATTAATTCACTTTAATTTATAATCTTTTTGGAATTATACTATTGATTCGCAGGACATAAATATCCTTGAACCCTTTATTAAACTACCACTCCTATCGCAAATCATAACACGTGGACCATAGAGCCCTCCCTTAATTGCAAATAAAACAATGGGAAATCTATCTTCGATGGGAAGCAAATGTCCCTTTGAATCATAACCCCCCAAGCCAAAACTGGGGCTATCCATTGGGCCCATTAAAAGTGGCAATCCCCAAATCCTATAAAATTCTTCAGCCTTAGATTTTTCCTCAAACTTCTCCGTTTTTATTAGTGTAATAGATAAAGCATACTTTAATTCAGCTATCTCCTTACATTCTTCATAACTCTGCTGACATTTAACAATTAATTCGTCTTTTGGAACAGAGTTATCACGCGTATAATTCGCAGGCCAATTTTCACAACCAACAATAAAAATACTTAATAAAATCAGGCCTATGAACAAGATATGTTTCTTCACTATATTATAAATTTTCTTTAGATTTATAACTCTTTCGGAATATATCTCTATACAGAAAGAAAAAATCAAAAAGATTTAAATAAGTATATTCATAATGAGGATATATGGCTGAAGATTTAGAGAATGAAAAATTTGTAAAGTGTTATTTTACTATATGCTCTACGGCTAGTGGTCTTGTTTCTGCAAAAAAGGATATGAAAAATTATTCTGATGAGTTAGATTGGGAAGTTACTTCTGATAAAGAAGGTTACGTATCGGATAATGGCGCGAGATATTACGAAATAAAAGTCTACCCAAAAAAAGGTTTCATATCACCAGAAGAGCTCCGTGAAAAAAGAAGCTTATTGATAGGTTTCACAGTTAGTATACTTAGGGATGTTCTTTACTTATATAACCCTGTTAAGATGCCCAATAAATTGTCTACTGCATATAGATTTAATCTTATAGGTAAAAAGAAAAAACAATGGAATATTGAAATTATAGTTGATAGTATCTTTGTTATTGAATGTGACTTAAAGAAATTAATTAAATTAGAACAAGCGAACAAGGATTTGACTAGAGAAGCATTTGGTATTGATTTAGTAGATATTTATGACCAAAATCTTAAAGAAAGAGATTCATTATTTAGTGGAAAAGAAAAAAAGAGAAAAGCAGGGTTAATTGTGAATATTTTACAAGAAGGCAATATTCAGAATTTCCATTAATTTAAAAAAATTATCGTAGCATCAAATATAATTGTGAAACTAATTTACTATTGTACCATTTATATAATTGCTTCCCAAAATTGTTATTAGCGTAGATAATATTATTAAAAAAATTGCACAACCCCCAAGAATTAGGGCTATCTTTGCAAAATTAATGTGTTGAACATTCTCTTTTTTTCGGACGATGATTGCATTAATTGCGATTACAACCCCTATTGGTACAAACAATAAACCTGCGTAGGGAAATATAATTCCAATAATTACCAAAATAAAACTTAATGGTGCTTTCCATTTGTTTTCTTTTCCCTTTTTATCATATGTCTTTAATTTCATTATTTTACCTCACTTACTTTACATTTATATTCTACAACCTTATATCCCTCATTTGTTAGATCCTTTTGGTCTATTGTCAAATCTATTTCGAAGCTTATATCTTTTCCAATTGTGCCATCAGGATTTATTGGTCGTTTATAATATACTACCCTGGAAGCATATCTATAATTAATATTCTCTCCTTCTTTGTTTGCTGGCAAAAAAGTTAGTTGAAAATTCGTTATGGGTGTTCCATCAGCCCAAGTATATTTCATATCAGGTGTAAAGCTAGGTTCAAAGCTACGTCGTATTGGATAGCAACCGCCTTCAGAACAGGATAAAGGGATTCTATCTGGTATTATCCCTTCAGGGCAGGATTTAGGTAATGTAGGTAATGTAAACATACCCGGGTAATTCATTAAAAGATAATAAAACAACACGACTACTGCAAAAACTATTAGGTAATTTTTGAATGATAAAACTGTTATTATATTGCCTCTTTTTTTCATAAGACTATCAATAGATATTTATGTTTATAACTCTTTTGGAATGTTTCACCCTATCCATAAATTTTCTGCTTTGAGTAGGCACTTTTTAATTATTAGTTACATATTCAATTTTACTATATTCTTCTTCCCTTTTATTAAATAGATAGATTGTATACTGCGAAGTCCTCTTGAATCTCCTATTCAATTTGAGCGTATTTCTACAAATGCCTCTTTAGTTTTTGGTATAACTTCAACAATTTTAAACCTTTCGGACATAGTCCTATCAGGGATAACTCTTAAAACCGTTTTATTTATTTTCCCCTCTTTAATCTTTAAAACTATTTCAGAACCATGACCCCCACCCTCATCAGTAGAAAAACCTTCTTTAAAGATTACTCCTCCAAACGCCTTTTTTCTTCTACCTGCTCGTCTTCTTTCCTCCATTAATGCGATAATGTTTTCATCTCGCTCATCAGTCTCCAAATAGTCACGTTTGGTAGCATTCTTTAGAATTATGCCCGTGGTTTTATTTTTTATATTTCTTTTGGGTTCTTCTATAATTTTTTTCTTCTTGAATAAATCTTTGAAAAAGCCCATATTTTAATTTAATTGCTTTGGGTTTATAAATATTTATAAAAGCAATCCATGTTAAAAAAGTCTTATAGGATATCGATAATTTCTCTATTTAGGGGGCTTGAACATAAAGGGAAGCTAAAAAACAATCAGAGAAAAAAGGAGGAAAAACATAAGAAAATAGGGTAGGCGTTTAATTTATAGAAATAAATATACGCCGAAGGGGGGATTCGAACCCCCGTGTCCCAGAAGGACAGTGGATTAGCAATCCACCGCAATGGCCAGGCTATGCGACCTCGGCACGAACTAAAGTAGAACTAAACTGCGATTGCTTTTAAATATTTCTATTTCTTTTCGTAGTATTTAACCAGGTCTGACCACGACCAGGGCTTGCAGTCTTTCTCTTCAAAGCCTAGAAGTTTTGCATATAAATAAATCTCTTCTATATTTCTGGCTTCTATCTCAAGAAATTCAGGTATATAGTCATATTCTTTCAAATACTTGTCAAACTCAAATTTAACATCATGTAAATGATAGCTTACGCGTTTCTTTGCCAGCATTCGTGATTCAGTAAATCCTAAAGAATGCCATAATTGGGTCATAACATCAAAATCACTGACTTGAACTTCATATTCATTGCATATCTTGGCTTTATCTTTAGATAAACGTTCTTTAACAGTCAAAAAATATTTATTGCCAAATTTACGCAATCGTATCATCCTGTCAATATCATGTCTCTTGAAAAAAACAGATTCAACCGCACCATCAAATACTTTCTGCGCACCAAGTGATAATATCTTGGCTTCTAGCACTTCATGCTTAGCTTCAATAACCTTAACCTCAATTTCTTCCATCTTTAATTAAAATATGTTCTAAATCTTTTTCAGCTTGCCGATTTTCTGAGCAAATTTCCAATATTCTTCATTCTTTTCTATAAATCTCATTGCATCTTTCATTTCCATGCTCTTAATATTGTCAATCAGCAATCCATCAAATTCATCATTTATCTCTTCAAGTATGCCAGGAGATCTAACAAAAAGCGCCGCAGCAAGATATCCGTTCTTGATTCTCATGCAGGCTCTCAAAACATGTTTTACCAATCCGTCTTTATTCTTCTGCATTATTCCTTCAATAGTCTTTGGACCAGATTCAATAAGTTCCTTAGTTGCGCTCAGTCCACCTGGTGCAGTATGCAGTGCAATTTCTTTCAGGCATTCAAGGCCGTCTATGCCGCCATACATTACCGTCTCCAAACTTACTTCAGCAAGATCCCTCATTGCCTGCCTAGTATATTCTGCATGGTTTCCAAAATCTTCTAAAATGCTGTAAACCTTAGAAGTCAAATTTGCATTTCCCTGCTCTTTCAATGTTTTTGCAATTTCTTTGCTCTTATATAAAATATTAGTAAACTGTTTAGCCGATTTATCATCTATCAAGATTTTATCGCTTGCTTTGAATATTTCATTTACAGCTTCTTTATCAGTATACTGCAGCAGCTCGCTTACAAGAGCAGTTAAGTTTCTAATCAATGAATTATCTCCGCTTATTTTTTCATATCTTACACAGACTCTAAGTACTGCCAATGTATTTTCCTCGCCAAGCATTTTTAATATTGGATGGCATATTTGGCTGTATTCTTTAGCGATTCCAATATATCCGGCAGTATTCATTATCTTTTCAATCTTGCATACTTCATTATAGTCTTCCATTGTTTTGCATTAAAATACCTTGTAGAATTTATGAAAACATCATTTAAAAAGATTTATCCGATTTAGGTCTTGTATGAGACATTTTGTCCCCTTATTGACTTTCTGAATTTTAATAGAAATCTCTTTTCCTAGTATTTCATTTAAATTTTCTTTAATAATATTTCCTAAAATTAATCTAGAGCTTGGGCATGGAGTTACATCACCATTGGGCTGGACAGCAATCTCATTCCTGCATGCATTACATCCTGCGCATTGCATTTTATATTCTTCAGGTAAGGGACTTTGTATTTTAATCAAAGTATTCTTAGTTTTAATCTTTGAAAGTTTCTCACAGAACCATTTCATTTCTTTTTTGTTCATTTCTAATTCTTTTAAATTTATTAAAGCCTTCCCGGAATGATAAAGCATTGTGAAATTTGCGGTATCAATTGCAAGTTCATCAAGCATTTTTACATATTCTTCAACAGAGAAATAATTCTTTTTAGTGATCGTAAAATTAGTCATTGTCATTATCCCAGACTTCTTCAATAATTTTATAGCCTCAAAACTTTTCTTAAAGTTCCCATGAGTTAATCTATTATGCTCTTTCTCTAATCCTTCCAATGAAACTTGAACAGCAACGACTTTATTTTTAATTTTAGAAATAATTTTTTCATTTATATTAATCCCATTTGTCTGTATTATTATTTTCATGCCTAAAGAATAGGCATGATCAATTAAATCTAAAATTTCAGGACATTCAAAAGGCTCTCCGCCAGAAAGGACTAAAAAATCTGTAGCTTCTTTTATTTTATCAATAATAAGAAATTTATTTTCCGTTTCATTAATCTCTGAATTTTTCCATGTATTTAGACAGAATTCGCAGTTGCAATTGCATTTCTTTGTAAGCAAATAAATTACAATCATGCTGTCGCGGATGCTTCAATTTCTTTAAGCATTGAATCATCCATAT
>Ga0208375_1000550_pt1 | contig 53348 bp, 59 predicted proteins | sample RifOxyD1_FD_184038 | JGI IMG/M metagenome (GOLD analysis project Ga0208375, IMG submission 184038) | Soil microbial communities from Rifle, Colorado - Rifle Oxygen_injection D1 (SPAdes) | ecosystem: Environmental > Terrestrial > Deep subsurface > Rock core/Sediment | place: Rifle, Colorado... | reverse complement strand
AGAATGATGGTACTATTGTTTATGTTCTAGAAAAATTAGGGAGATTAGAAAATGGATATAGCAAACAACCATTATTAAATCTATTAAATAATAATAATGAAATAATTAGATCACTTGCTATAAAAAATCTCGCAAAAATTGGGGACATTTCTTTATTAGATACTTTTTTAAATTTTGCTAGACAAGATGAAAGTACAGATGTTAGACGCGAAGCTGTTTCGGCCATAGGTAGATTAAGGAACGAAAAAACAATACCAATCTTAATTAATTTATTATCAGATAAAGACCCAAAGGTTGTAATGCAAGCTATAAGAGGACTACTTATTTTTTCAGACACTCATCAAGTAAAAAAAGACCTACAATGAATATAATTAACTCCGAAGTATTATATCCCATAAATGGTGCATATATTTCAATTACTGAAATAAATGGTGTCAGTTATAGTTCCAACAAGGTAGAAAAACATGATGAATCCCCGGATTTTTTAAAGAATACAGTTGTTCAAGGTGATGTTGTGGATATTTTAAAAAATATTTCAGATGAATCAATTCACTTAACTTTTACTTCACCTCCTTATTATAATGCGCGAGATTATTCAATATATCAAAGTTATGAGGAATATCTAAACTTTTTAGAGAAGGTATTTAAAGAAATTCATAGAATAACAAAAGAGGGTAGATTTTTTGTTTTAAATACTTCACCTGTTATTATTCCGAGAATAAGTCGTGCTCACTCAAGCAAAAGATATCCAATTCCATATGATATTCACCCTCTTTTAATAAAAATGGGTTGGGAGTTTATTGATGACATTGTGTGGGTTAAACCAGAAGCAAGCGTAAAGAATCGAAATGCGGGTTTTTTACAACACAGAAAGCCTTTAGGATATAAACCTAATGCTATCTCAGAAGCCGTGATGGTTTATAGAAAAAAGACGGATAAATTAATTGATTGGAATATAAGTCAATATAGTTGGGATAAGGTGAAGAGAAGTAAGGTTTTAGATAAATATGAAACAACGAATATTTGGCATATTAGTCCGTCTTTTGATAAAATACACAGTGCTGTTTTTCCAGTAGAGTTATGTAACAGAGTGATTAAGTACTATTCTTTTGTTGAAGATCTAATATTTGACCCATTTGCGGGAAGCGGAACATTAGGTCTTGCTGCTACTAATTTAAATAGGTATTTCTTTCTTACTGAAAAAGAACCAAAATATGTTAATAGAATGAAAGAAGATTTAGTTAAGAGTGACAGTTTATTTAGTTCTCAAAAAAAACAACCAAAGTTTATTAATCTTGATGATTTTATTTTATCAACTAAAAGAAAAATATGACAATAACAGAACAAGTTGCAAAGGATATAATTAGAAAATTATTAAAAGGAGATGATTATAGAATTGAGATAGTTACTTTGATAGATGCAGAATTTTTGCAATTTGTAATTGATTTTTTTAAAAAAGTTGTTAATGCAAAATTTAAAAATAAAGATATTACTATTGATTGGTATAAGGAGGAGTTTCTTAATTCTAAATTACCAACTAATGATATTGCTATTAATTCTGGGTTAAATAGAAAAACCATTCGCAATATGTTTAATTCTTCAACTAGGGAAATAGTTATTGACGCTTCTGATGAACATTATGATCTTTTATATGAATCGATAAAAAATCTTGTAGACGCGGAACATGATTTGGAGTTGACATTAACGATTAAATTTAAAGGTGTTAGTGTAGATTTAAATGTAAGTGAAAGCTTAATAGTAATTAATACTCTTGCCGTAAAAAGGGCAGCCATAAGAGGGGGTTCTTGGAGTACAGCTGGTAAACGAGTAGAAAAACCATTGATGCAGACTTTGTGTAAATTGTATGGAGTTTCTGACAAAAATTATGCATTAAAAATAGACGGTAGGGAACTCAAGGAAGATGAATTTGAAAGAGAAATTGATTTTTATTTAGTTGAAGGAAAAAACCAATACAAGTGTGAAGTTAAATTAATGGGCATAGGAAATCCTGAGAGTGCTGATGCTGTTATAGCAAGAGATAGTAAGGTGTTTGTTGCCGATAAACTTTCAGATACCAATAAGAAACAGCTAGCTAGCTTAAATATGGAATGGGTGGAACTTAGAAGTCAAGATGGTTTCAAAAAATTTGATATTCTTTTGAAAAATTTAAATATTCCCCATATAAAATTATCAAGTGATTTTGATAAAAAGCTTGAAACTGTATTCAAGGATATTTTTAAGTAATTTATAAAAATCAGTCCGGAGGAACATAAATTATTATGTCCAAAAAGGTAGATAAAACATTTTTAATTTCTTTTTTTGCTCTGCTTTTGTGCGGATTGACGGTTTTTATTTCCGCTTCGCTTGGTATTTATGCGCGGGATAAAGCTCAATTTACTTCTATTGTCTTTAGTCAAATGTTTTTTGGCTTATTTGCCGGTTTGATTGCTTGTTTTATTACTGCTAAAATAAATTATAAATATTGGCGGAAATTTTCTTTTTATATTTTTCTTTTATCTATTGTAGCCACGCTTTTGGTTTTTATTCCTGGGATTGGTGTTAGCCATGGGGGAGCTAGCCGGTGGATTTATATTGGTAGTTTATCTTTTCAGCCCTTAGAATTTCTTAAAATTGGTTTTATTATTTATTTTGCCACTTGGCTTAGCGAGATGAAAGAAAAAGTACAAACTATTAAATACGGCCTTTTGCCTTTTATAATTTTGATTAGTATTGTGGGAGCCATTTTACTAAAACAACCAGACACGGACTCTTTTGTTATTATATTTATTGTTGGTTTGGTGATGTATTTAATTGGTGGAGGAAAATGGCGACATATTTTTTTAATTATGATGCTGGCGGTTATTGGAGTGTCCGCCTTGTTTTTTGTTCGGCCGTATTTATTGGATCGTCTGCTTACTTTTTTAGATCCTGCTTCTAATCCGCTTACTTCTGGTTATCAAATTCAGCAATCAATGATTGCTGTTGGCTCCGGAGAGATTTTTGGTCGAGGTTTAGGTCAAAGTATTCAAAAATTTAAGTTTTTACCGGAATCTGTTGGGGATGCTATCTTTCCTATTGCCGCGGAAGAATTTGGTTTTGTCGGTAGTGTTTTTATAATATTTTTATTTATTTTTTTCCTTTCCCGAGGGCTTAAGGTTGGCCGGACCGCTCAGGATGTTTTTAGTAGACTTTTGGTCATTGGAATTGTTATACTTATAACTGTCCAATCTTTTATTAATATTGCATCAATGATTGGAGTCCTGCCTTTATCTGGTTCACCTTTGATTTTCTTTAGTCAGGGCGGAACGGCTTTGTTTTTTACACTGGCGGAAGTTGGAATAATTATCAATGTATCAAAATATCGTAAAATAGTTTAAATAAAAAAATGAAAATATTATTAACTGGTGGGGGATCGGGGGGACATTTTTATCCGTTAGTTGCGGTAGCGGAAGCAATAAATAAAATTGCTAAGGAAGAAAATTTGATTTTACCAGAAATATTTTTTATGTCTGATCATCCTTATGATATGGAGTCTTTGGTGGAAAACAATATTTCTTTTGTTTCTATCCCCGCGGGGAAAATCAGACGATATTTTTCTTTGGCAAATTTCTTTGATGTTTTTAAAATTTTTTTAGGAATCATTATTGCTTTTAAGAAAGTTTTTAGTTTGTATCCAGATATTGTTTTTAGTAAAGGTGCTTATGTTAGTTTTCCGGTTCTTTTGGCGGCTCGGCTTTTAAAAATCCCTATTATTATTCATGAATCAGACAGTGTCCCCGGTCGGACAAATTTATGGGCCAGCAAATTTGCTAAAAAAATTGCGGTGTCTTATCCAGATACAGCTAAATATTTTGCGGATCAAAGTAAAGTGGCCTTTACTGGTAACCCTTTGAGGAAAGCAGTTTTAAATGTAAACAAAAATGGAGCTCATGAGTATTTGAATTTAGAAAAAGATATTACAACTATCCTAATTATTGGAGGTTCGCTTGGAGCCCAAATTATTAATGAAAGGATTTTGGATGCTTTGCCAAAACTAGTGGAGAAATATCAAATTTTACATCAAACTGGCAAAAATAATTTTTCTGAAGTAAATAAAACTTCAGAAGTTATTTTGTTAAATAATGTTAATAAAAGTCGTTATCACTCTTTTGATTATTTAAATGATTTAACTTTGATTATGGCTGCTGGAGCGGCGGACTTGATTATCAGCCGAGCTGGTTCCACTATTTTCGAAATTGCCACTTGGGGTGTGCCTAGTATCGTCATACCAATTACCGAAACGAATGGTGATCATCAAAGGAAAAATGCTTTTGCTTACGCCCGTAGTGGTGCGGCTTCGGTGATTGAAGAATCTAATTTAACTACTAATGTTTTGATTGGTGAGATAGATCGGATTTTACAAGACCAATCTTTAAGAGAAAAGATGTCTGTTTCGGCCAAGGCTTTTACTCATCCGGATGCTTCTTTAAAAATTGCTAGAGAAATAATTAATATTGCCTTAACTCACGAAAAATAAAATGTTTGATTTTTTAAAAAAGAAAAAGATTGTAACAAGATTTGCTCCTAGTCCCACTGGTTTATTTCATGTGGGCAGTGCCAGAGTAGCTTTGTTTAATTATTTGTTTACCAAACAAAATAAAGGGGAGTTTTTATTGCGAATTGAAGATACGGATGAGGCTCGTAGTAAACCAGAGTGGACGGAGATGATTTATGATTCTTTAAAATGGTTAGGGATTGATTATACCAAGTCTTTTATTCAATCGGAAAGAACAGCAGTTTATAAAAAATATTTGGAAAAATTAATTGCGGAAAACAAGGCTTATGTTTCTAAAGAAGAAATAAAAGAAGAAGGTCAAAGAGCAGAAGTTATCAGATTTAGAAATCCTAATAAAAAAGTAAAATTTACAGATTTGATTCGTGGAGAGATTGAATTTGATACCACGGAACTAAAGGATTTTGTTATTGCCAAGAGTTTGACGGAACCAGTTTTTCATTTGACCAATGTGATTGATGATTTTGAATCTAGTGTGACTCATGCTATTCGTGGTGAAGATCATATTTCTAATACGCCGAGGCAGATTTTACTTTTTGAAGCCATCGGTGGTCAACCTCCCGTTTATGCTCATTTGCCCCTTATTTTATCTGAAACTAGAGAAAAACTTTCCAAAAGAAAACATGGTGAACTAGTATCCGTGGCTTATTATCAAAAAGAAGGTTATTTACCGGAAGCTTTTTTAAATTTTATTGCTTTTTTGGGTTGGAATCCGGGTGGGGAACAGGAGATTTTATCTATGAAAGAGTTGATTGAAAAGTTTGATTTGAAGAAAGTTCAAAAGTCTGGAGCGATTTTTAATAAAGAAAAACTTTTATGGTTTAATAAGGAGTATATTAAACGGATGAAGAAAGAGGACTTGGAACATAAAATTTTTAGAAAACTGTCCATAAAATATAAGGTAGAAAAAATATTTTTGGAAAAAATTACCCCAACAATAGTAGAGAGAATAAATACTTTTGGTGAATTAGAAAAAATTGTGGCAGAAGGGGAGTTTGATTACTTTTTTGTGGCACAAGACCCGGTTAAAGAAATGCTTATTTGGAAAAAAGATACAGATTTTGTTATTCCTAAAGAAAATTTACAGAAAATGATGAAAATAATTACTGAAATTGATGAGAAAGATTTTATGGAAGAAAAAGTGAAATCAGTTTTAATGCCTAAAGCGGAAGAATTTGGAAAGGGGAGTGTGCTATGGCCATTGCGGGTGGCACTTTCTGGTAAGGAAAAATCTCCCGATCCTTTTACTTTACTTTCTATTCTAGGAAAAGAGGAATCAATAAAAAGAATTCAAAACGCTATAGATAAATTATAAAATTATGATAAAGAAATCCTCTTATTTTGGTATTTCTCTCGTTGTTATTTTTTCTTTATTTTTAAGTTTTGTTATTAATATAAAAGCCGATACCATAAGTGAACTTCAAAATAAAATAGATGAAGCTAATAGAAATCGGGAACAATTGGAAAAAGAAATTTCTAATTATCAAAATCAGTTAAAAGTTATTGGTGATCAGGCGGTGACTTTACAAAATACCATCAAGTCCTTGGATATTTCTACTGGTAAAATAACCACAGAGGTGAAATTGACAGAAAGTAATATAAAAAAGACCGCTTATACTATTGAAGATACCAATTGGGATATTAAAGATAAAGAAAAGAAAATTAATCTTGGTAGCTTAGCCATTAAAGAGGCTTTAAGGCAGATTGATCAAACGGAAGCATTAACTGTTTGGGAAATGCTTTTGTCCAATGATAATTTGTCCGCTTTTTGGACGGATATGGAAAATGTTATTCAGGTTCAAGCTAAGGTTAATGATCAAGTGGCGGAAGTTAAAAACATAAAATCCAGTTTGGAGAAAGTTAAAGCCGAACTGGAGCAAAAGAAAAAAGAGTTAGAAAGTTATAATAAAGAATTAAGTGATCGCAAGCAAGTTTTGCAATCAACTAAAAAAGAAAAAAATACTCTTTTGACTACAACAAAGAATACGGAAGCTAATTATCAGAAAATTTTAAAAAATAAATTGGCTCTTAAGGAGGCTTTGGATCAAGAAATAAATCAGTATGAGTCACAATTAAAATTAGCGATTGATCCTAAAAGTTATCCCAAGGCGGGTAAAGGTATTTTGGCTTGGCCCTTAGATTATATTTTTATTACCCAAAACTTTGGCAAGACTACTGATTCTGGACGATTATATACTAGTGGCACTCACAACGGAGTAGATTTTAGAGCCTCCGTTGGAACACGAGTAAAATCTGCCGGTAACGGTGTGGTAGAAGGTGTTGGTGATACGGATACTGTTTGCTCTGGAGCTTCTTATGGTAAATGGATTTTTATTCGTTATGATAATGGTCTGGCTAGTGTTTATGGTCACCTATCTTTAATTTCAGTTAAAGCGGGTCAAAGAATAAAGACGGGTGAAGTTGTTGGTTACTCTGGTAATACCGGTTATTCCACTGGTCCACATTTACATATGGGTGTTTATGCGGGGCAAGGTGTAAAAATCGCTTCTTTTAAAAGTACTGTTTGCCGAGGGACTTATACTATGCCAGTGGCAGACCTACGAGCTTATCTTGATCCTTTGGTGTATCTTTAAATTTTTTATTGGCGGGTGTATAATATCATCATATGAAAACTTATAAAAACAAACAAGGCGGTCTGATAAAGATGATCATTATAATTATCATTGCGATTGCCATCTTGAGTTATTACGGGGTAGATATAAAAGATTTTGTCACCTCACCTCAGGTGCAAAAGAATTTTAGTTTTGTTTGGAATTTATGGTTACAATATATTTGGGATCCTTTTTTGGTCGTGATTAAAAAATAAATTTTATGTTAGATTTTTTTGAAGCTTTCAGTCCGTTAGACATTCTCATTGTTCTCTTTTTGGTTGCTTTATTTGTCTTCCCTTTTTTCTATTAATGGGTATAGCTGGGAAGATATATTGTGCGACATGGTATTAATAAACAAATAGCCCTCACCTATTGTTATTAGATGAGAGCTTGTTTGTTTTATTTATTAAATATCGTCTTTATTATTTCTTCCAACATTTAGCGGAAGCGTTCCATGGTCTAGTTCCCTCCTTATCATACAAGTACTTGGCATAATCCAAGTTACCGTTGACAGTGGTTAAATCAAAACCAAGGTCGGAAGCCTTCTTACCGTGATAGTATTCGTTCACTTGTAAGAGTCCGAGATCGGACTTATTGACTTCCCCACGCAAGACCTGTCCTTGATTATTCAATTGTCTGAACCCAGATTCACATCTAGCAATTTCTGCTAAGATGGGGGTTTCGGCAAAATAATTTTGGACATAAGCTTGAAGAGTTATTGGTTCTTCAATTGCCTTCAAACTTTGGGTGTTGTCATTGTTGGCTATATCTTGAGCCACAGCGACATTTGTTCCACCATATAAAGATGATACTAATAAAACGATAGCAGTTGTTAATTCAATCATAAATTTAAAAATCAAGCTTACGCCTGATTCCTATATATACTAGCACCTTTCATCTTTTTTGTCAAGCTTTTAACACAAAAAAAGGGTATCGTCAAACCATATAATACGGCTTAAAATAAGGGTATTTTGTTTGACAAAGGGGGTAAAAAATAGCCTAAAATAATGAGTATTTTTTGTTTATTTCTTTATTTTTATAAAAATTTTGGGATTTTTTACTTGCAAAATTTTTAGAGTATGATAATCTAACTTTAGATTAGTTTATTTGTTCTTACGACTACGACCCTGGCAAGTCTCCCCCCCTTCCCTCTCTTCCCCTGCTTGCCAGGGTCTTTTCTTCACTACCAGCCTACTCGAGGCTGGTTTTCTTATTTTAAATTCTGACAATTGGAAGCGGGAGTATAACCGGCTTTTTGGGCTTCTTCATAAGAAGCAAAGTATATTTTATTTTTGTCGGCAATTTGTGAAGCGCCGGCACACCACGGAAAATGATACTTAGTACCACTCTTAGAGGCAACCAATAGTTTTACGGCAGTATTTTCCGGCGAACTTGTATTTATATTTGAACTAAGAGAGTTTAATTTTTTTATCTGTATTGGTTCTCTTCCTTTTTCTAAGGCGGAGAGTTTGCCCAAGCCAAAACCAGCCAGACCGACAAGAATAATAGTTAAAACAATAAAAGTATCTTTTTTAACATCAAACCCATCTTTTATCTTAAAAAGTAAAGGATTAACTTTGATCTCAAGATAGGACTTGATTTTTTTGCCAATATCCTTTATACTCATTTGGTCATTATAGCATATTTGCATTTTGATTTTTAATATTTAAATTTAAACTATGGCACATAAAAAAGCGGCCGGGACAACAAAAAATGGTAGAGATTCCAATCCAAGATACTTGGGGATTAAATTAGCCGATGGTGATGTGGCTCAAGTTGGTTCTATTATTGTCAGACAAAAAGGAGTTAGTTTTTTGGCTGGACGAAATACTAAGATAGGTAAAGATTACACAGTTTATGCCGTTAAAGATGGTAAAGTAAAATTTGCTACTAAAAGAAAAATGTCTTTTGATTCTAAAATGGAGAAAAAAGGGATTGTTAGTGTGATTTAACTACAAGTTTAAAAGCCACTTCCCTATCACCAACTTTTACAGTGATGACATGTTCCCCTACTTCTTTAATTGGCTTGTCTAAAAGTAAATGATCAGCAGTGATATTTACTCCTTTTTGTTTTTTAACTGCTTCAATAATTTCTTCTTTATGAATACCGGCAAACAGGTGGCCTTTATCATTTACCTTGCCAGTCATTTCAATAGTAATATCCTTCATTTCAGCTAAAGCTTTTTGTAATTCAGCATCATTTTTAGCAGTAATAAATAAATCCCCTTTCTTTTTTACCTCAATCATATTGACATTGCCAGTAGTAGCCGGAATTGCCAGTCCGTTTGGAATAAGCATATTTAAAGCATAGCCATCCGCCACATTTTTTACCTCGTATTTTTTACCGATCTTTTTAACATCTTTCAATAAAATTATTTTCATACTTTTAATATACCTTTATTTATTTAATAATTCAATCGCCTTCTCCATTTGCGTATCTTTTTCTGCTTTGATGTCCGCTTCGGTTATTTTTACTTCATAATCAGGAGTAAGGCCACCTTCAGAAATGGACTTACCACTTGGAGTGAGCCACTTGGCGATGGTTACTTTAAGTGAAGTGTCATCCGTTACAGAAACAAGTTCTTGAACTGAACCTTTGCCGTAAGTTTTCGTTCCTACAAGTTTGGCCACACCATATTCTTGAAGGGCACCGGCGAGAATCTCGGAAGCCGAAGCCGAACCACCATCCACCAAAATAATCATCTTTAATTTATCTGTAAAAATATCATAACCTTTACTGCGGTAGATATTTTCTTCTTTTCCATTACCAAATTCTTCACGGACAATTGGTTTGCCCAAAGGGAGAAAATAACTGGCCATATTGACAGCAGTTTCTAAATATCCCCCAGGATTGCCCCGTAAATCCAAAATCAGTCTTTGTTTCTTGGAAGAGATGAATTCTTTAAGGGCGCCGGCAAACTGATATTGAGATTGAGCGTAAAAGTTATAGAGACTAATAACAAACACCTCATCTTTTATTTCGGTTTTTACGGTGGGTATGTTTATTATGGCACGAGTAATCTCAAAATTAAGTGGCTTACTATTGCCATCTCTCAAAATGGTAATTTTAACTATGCTACCTTTTGGTCCACGAATCAGTCTGACAGCTTTATCTGTGGCCAAGTCGGCAGCTGGTTTGCCGTCAATGGTAATTATTTTATCACCAGCTTTGATGCCCGCTTTTTCGGCCGGTGATCCTTTTAAAGGAGAGACGACGGATAAAACTCCATCTTTGACCCCGATTTCCATTCCCACTCCCTCAAAATTTCCACTGATATTTGTTTCAAAATCTTTATTATCTGTTGGAGGCATAAAAACAGTATAAGGATCACCTAAAATATTTGTCATTCCTTGTATGGCTCCCCAAACTCGGTCTTGAGTAGTAATGACTGTGCTGGTACTGGTATCTTTGGTGGCAACATATTTTTCATCAAGTAGTTTCCACACCTCCCAAAAAGGGGCCATATCTATCTGCTCACTACTAGAAGCAACATTATTGTTTATTATATTTAAACCACTAACAGAATCAGAATTTGAACTGGGGCTATTTTTACCCAAAGAAACTCCCAAAGTAAATGATAAGCCAATAAATAAAATACAAATTATTCCCAAACGAAACCTATTTAAAAAATTAAACATAGAAGTATTATAGTATAGAAAATAATATTATGCTATAATTTGGGCAATATTAGCTAAGATAAATTTATGTTAAAAAAGCAAAATTATAAAGCGGTGACTTGGATTGATTTGGAAAATCCAAATAAAGATGAAGCTAGACAATTAATGGAAGAATTTGATTTAAGCCCAGAGGTGGCTCAAGATATTCTTTTACCAACTTTTAAGGATAAAATAACCTCTCATAAAGATTATATTTATTTGGTTCTGCACTTTCCCGCTTTTAAACATACACACAATAAAAGTCACCGTCAGGAAATAGACTTTGTTGTCGGCAAAAACTTTATTATCACTAACCGTTATGAAAGTATTGATGCGATGGAAAAATATGCCAAAGTTTTTGAGGTTAATTCTATTTTGGATAAAAATGAAGCCAATATTGGTCCTGGAGAACTATTTTTGGCGATGATAAAAACTATTTATCAATCTTTGTCTGATGAGCTGGATTCTATAAATTATCTTTTACGGGAAGCGGAAAAAAATATTTTTGCTGGTAAAGAAAAAGAAATGGTCTTTGAATTATCTCGTGTTGGTCGAGAAATCATAAATTTCAACCATATTATTATGCCACACGGCACTATTTTAGAGTCACTAAAACAAGATTCGGAAAAAATATTTAATCAAAACTTTATTTTAGGACTTGATGAAATAACAAATGAATATCATAAAATTTCCAAGATTTTGGAAAATGTGACAGAAGTTTTGCGTGAGCTCCGAGAAACAAATAACGCTTTGTTATCTACTAAACAGAATGAGACGATGAAAATCTTGACCTTATTTACATTTTTGGCTTTGCCTTTTACGATTATCGCTAGTTTGTTTCAGATGAATACTAATAGCACTCCTCTGGTCAATTCTAATATTGCTTGGCCAATAATTGTAGGAACAGAAATATTTATTACGCTTATTTTGTTTACTATTGCTAAAAAGAAAAAGTGGTTTTAATTTATTCCTGCTATGGATTTATATAATACTCTAACGAGAAAAAAGGAAGTTTTTAAAGCCATAAAAGAGGGTGAGGTTTTGTTTTATCAATGTGGACCAACTGTGTATTTTACTCAGCATATTGGTAATTTGCGGGCAATGGTTCTTTCGGATTTGATTCGTAGAACTTTTTTATACAATGGTTATCAAGTAAAATTTGTTAGAAACTATACGGATGTTGGTCATCTTGTCTCTGATGGTGATAGTGGCGAGGATAAAATGGAAAAAGGAGCAAAAAGAGAAGGACTCTCCCCTATTAAAATTGCCGAGAAATATATAAAAATCTTTGAAGACGATATAAAAGATTTGAATACTTTAGAGCCAGCTTTCAAACCTAAGGCCACTGAATATATAAAAGAAATGCAAGTGATGGTTCAGGACTTACTTGATAAAGGTTTTGCTTATAGTACTCCTTTGGCCGTCTATTTTGATATATCAAAAGCCAAGGACTATACCAGACTTTCTGGTCAAAATTTGGAAAAAAACAGAGAAGGGGCGGGTGTGGGTGATGTAGAAGATCCACAAAAGAAAAACTCAGCTGATTTTGCTTTGTGGTTTTTTCGGGCTGGTAAGCATAAAGAGGCCATTCAATTTTGGCCTTCGCCTTTTGTCTCACCACTCGTAGAAAAGGGTGAAGGTTTTCCCGGTTGGCATATTGAATGTTCGGCGATGATTAAAGCTTTGCTTGGGGAGACCATCGATGTTCATATGGGTGGAATAGAACATATTTCCGTCCATCATACCAATGAAATTGCTCAAAGCGAATCCGTCAACGGTGTTCCTTTGGCTAATTATTGGCTTCATAATGAGTGGCTCACGGTCAATAACGGCAAAATGGCCAAGTCGGAAGGAACTGGTTTTAGTTTGGCGGAAGTTAAAGAAAAAGGTTTTAATCCTCTCGCCTTGCGATATTTTTTCTTGCAAGCTAATTATCGTTCCAAACAAAATTTTACATGGGAAGCTATGCAGTCAGCCCAGACTGGCTTTGATCGGTTAGTAAACAATGTTTCGGCTTTGGGTGAAGTGATTGGAAAGGTAGATGATAGTTTCAGGAAAGAATTTTTGGAAAAAATTAATAATGATTTTAATGCCCCTCAAGCTTTGGCTCTCACTTTTGCTGTTTTGAAATCTGCTTTGTCTAGTGAGGATAAATTGGCAACAATTTTGGATTTTGATAAAGTGTTAGGTTTAAATTTGAAATAATAAGGAGTTACCTTGATTTATCTAAATTTAGACTATACTTATATTTGTTTTTTGTCAACGACAACATTTGATAAGCGACCGCTTATCAAATGTTGTCTTATTATTTGTTTATTTATTGTTGTTTTTGTCCTTTTTTTACTTCCCTTCCACAAAAGTCAGAGCCTTACCTTTTTTGTCACCACGGCCAGTTCGGCCAATGCGGTGGACATAATCATCATAAGTGGCGGGGACATCATAATTAATCACATGAGAGACATCGGGGATGTCCAAACCACGGGCGGCCACATCTGTGGCCACGAGTATGGCCACCGAGTTGTTTTTGAAGGCGGTAAGGGCTTTTTGACGCTTGGAGTGGGGTTTATTACCGTGAATAGACTCGGCTTTAAAACCTTTTTCAATTAGCTTTTTGGATAGTTTTTCTACTCCGTGTTTGGTTCGGCCAAAAATGAGAACTTTATAAAAATCTGCTTTTTTTAAGAGACCTTCTAAAGTGGCGAGCTTGTCACCGCAAACACGAATAATATCCTGATCTACATTTTTGGAAGTATCACCAGTCTTAACAGAAACAATAATTGGTTCGTGTAAAAATATTTTAATTAGACCTTCCACCTCACGAGACATAGTGGCGGAGAAAAATAAAGTATGTCTTTTTGTTGGCATTTTGGCCATAATAAATTTCATATCGGCAATAAAACCCATATCCAACATCCGATCCGCTTCATCCAAGACAATAGTATTGAATTTGGAGAGGTCAATAAATTTTCTATTGATCAAATCTTTCAGCCGACCTGGAGTACCAATAATAAAATTATTTTGCCGTTGACGAAGTTCAGCAATTTGTCCACCAATGGATGCTCCACCCACGCAACAAGCAGAAAAGATTCCCAAATTAGTGACAAAAGTCCGCAATTCTTGATTGATTTGTACCGCCAGTTCCCTCGTTGGTACCACAATTAAAACTTTTTCAAATTTATTTAAAATTACTTTTTGTATAAGAGGAATCAGGAAGGCACCAGTTTTTCCTGTTCCGGTATTGGCAATACCCACCACATCCTTACCGGTTAAAATTTGGGGAATAGTTTTGTCTTGAATTAAAGTGGGTGTGACATAACCTTTGGTGATAATATTTTGTTTTAACCTAGGATCAATTATAAAATCACTGAATTTATTTTCTGGCACATAAGCCACTTCTGCTTCTAAAGGAGTGGCTTTATTTATAAATTTAGAGAAGTGAATATTTTGGGATATCCCTCGCGCCACTGGTCTCCTATTGGTATTGGCGTGAGAAAATGAACGTTTTGGCCTCCCTTTATAACCTTGGTAACTGTTTTTATACATTTGTTTATAATATCACGATATACTCTTACTTGTCAAGATAAATTCTTTTTATTAAAGGATTGATTCTAGTGGCTAATTCATAAGGGCTAGTTTTCATCCTTTCTTTTTTTTCATCTAGAGCAATTATCACTTCATCCCTTACTTTAACATTTTTTATATCTGTAACATCTATCATCATAATATCCATACAAACTCGGCCCAACACCTTGGCAATTTTTCCTCTGATCAAAACTTGTCCTTTGTTAGAGAGTGCGCGAGGATAACCGTGCCAATAACCAATGGGAATAATTGCCACCTTAGAATTTCTCGCCAATTTTTTGGTAAAATCATAACCAATTCTTTCTCCCGCTTTTACTTTATTTATTTCTCCAATAACAGCTTTCCAAGTTAAAACTGGTTGTAACTTTAATTTATTTTTATAAAAACTCCTTATTTTTGTTGACGGCCAGAGGCCATAAAGTCCAATGCCTATTCGCACTAAATCAAAATGAGCTTGCGAAAAGAGGATAGTTCCTGAGGTGGCACAAGTATGGCAGAGGGGTTTTATCCCCGCTTTCTCAAAAGCTTCACGCCATTTATTAAATATTTTTATTTGTTTTTCTGTTTCTTTCGTTTGAGCGGGATTTTTAGCACTGGCAAAATGTGTGTAAAGATAAATTACTTCAATTATTTTTCTCGCTTTTTTTAATTCTTCTAATACTTTTACAATATCTTCTTCTTGAAAACCATGCCGATGCATTCCGGTGTCTATTTTTATGTGGATTTTTACTTTCTTTTTTAAGTTTAGCTTTTTTATTTCTCTAAAATAATCAAAATTAGAAACGGTAATTTCCAAATTATTTTCCACTACTTTTATTATCATTTCTGGCAAAGTGTAACCCATGATTAAAATAGGGCTTTTAATCCCCTCTTTTCTCAACGTTAATCCTTCTGTCACGGAATCCACGGCTAAATAATCAATACCCAATTTTTCCAATTCTCTGGCAAATTCAATTAAATTGTGTCCATAAGCATTGGACTTTACCACCCCCATCATTTTTGTTTGAGGAGAAATAAGCGAACGAAATATTTTATAATTATTTTTTATCGCCCCCCTGTCTATCTCAATCCAGGTCCGTAATCCTAATCTTAGTTTCTTATCCATTATGCAATACTACTGTTTTTAGTCTTGAAAATCAATTTCAAAGGGATACATACCCATACCGCAGGAGCCACGGAAGAGACCGGCAGATGGAGAATTGAGATTGACATCAGTGTTGCCGGTTTGGGGCAGAGTTTTACTGTAATTTAAACTAGGAATGCGAACAGTGCGGGAACAATCAAAAGTGTTACTGGTGTTAAATCTTATAATGGTGGGGATACCGGCCTTGGCCACACTTTGTCTTGGTTGATAGCCACCTTTAGCTTGTAGAGTAATTATTTGAACGCCGTTTTCTATGCTGACATTATTTGATGGTGACAAAATTCCTTTCTGGGGATTTAAGAGTTTCCTTGTTGATTAGTGGTGGTGACTTGATTATTTTTTTGTGAACTGAAAAATATTGTTCCACCAATAATTAAACCGGCAATAATTATTGAAATTGCTATATTTTTATTTTGCATATTTTTTTTGGTCGGCAGGAGCAAATACTAATTAAATTTTTTTGTCCGGGCCCAACCAAACTAAAAAAATTCAATTGTATTTGCTCCTGCCATACTGGTTATGTTAAAAATTAAACACTGGTGGTATTATACCAGCAATTGCTAAACTGTTAATAAGGTTAAAAATACCGAAAAAGATAACCACTAATCCGGCGGTTTTAAAGAATATTCCTGATTGGGCTTTTTTGTGTATTCCTAAAGAACTGAAGCTTAATAGAGCCAAGACCGGTAATGTTCCTAAAGCAAAAGATGACATCACTAAAGCTCCGGTCCAGAAACTACCGGTAGACAAAGCATAAATTTGCATTGATTGGGTAAAACCGCACGGAAGGAAGAAAGTTATGATACCTACCAAAAGCGGAGTAAGAGTGTGATTGAGATTTTTAACTCCGTGCATTCTTTTGCCAATAAAATTTGGAATAGTCGGTTGTAACTTTTTTGCCCAAGGAAAAATATCTAATAGATTAAGACCAAGAATAAGTAGAACAACGGCAACGATGAAACTTAAAATAAAAGTGCCAGTGCCACCCAGTTCAAATGAAGAACCTAAAATACCGATCACTCCTCCTAGTAAGAAAAAAGAAACTAATCGTCCTAGATGGAAAAGAATTTGCGGACGGACTTTATCTCCTTCTTTGGCAAAGTTAGCGGACATGGAGAGGACTAGACCACCGACCACGGCCATACAAGTGGAAACCGAGGCAATTAAACCGATAATAAAAGCGGTGCCGTAACTAACTTCAGAAGCAGTGATCAGGTTTATTATTCCCATTTTTTGTAGGGTAATAAAGAGGGCAACAAAAACTAAAGCGATAGGGACAGCAATTTTAAAATCCGACCAGTCAATTTGTTTGATTTGTTTTTCTAAAGATAAAGAGTAGCCGTGAACTTTTAGTTTTTCATTTAAGTCATTTATAATTTGCTCTGGTATTTTGTCACCAAATTCTCCAACTATTTCCAAATTATTTTCTTTGAGAGAGGTTTTCACACTGATTACCCCGGGCAAGTCTTTTAATTCTGATTCAGTTAGAATAACGCAAGAGTTGCAGTGCAATCCTTTTACCTGAAAAGTGTAAGTTTTTTGATTTTGTGTGTTCATATTTATAATTTTTTAGTTTTTAAACGTAAGGAATTAGAAACCACAGAAACGCTACTGCCGGCCATTGCTAAACCGGCAAAAATAGGATTGAGCATTATGCCCCAGATGGGATATAAAAGTCCGGCGGCAATTGGTATTCCTACCACATTGTAAATAAAAGCCCAAAATAAATTTTGTCTGACCGTTTGAATAGTTGATTTAGCCAAAATGATAGCTTGGGCTATTTTTTTTATGTCTCCGCCAAGTAAAGTGATACCAGCGGATTCAATGGCCACATCTGTACCGGTGGCCATGGCAATACCCACATCCGCTTGGACTAAAGCGGGAGCATCATTGATACCATCACCAGCCATCGCCACGATTTTTCCTTGAGTTTGAAGCTCTTTTATTTTGTTAGCTTTTTCATGAGGTAAAACTTCAGCTATTACTTGATCTATTCCAGCTAAATCCGCAATGTGCCGAGCCGCTAGTTTATTATCACCGGTTAACATAATAGTTTGTAGTCCCCTCTTATGTAAACTGGCAATAGCTTGAACCGCTTCTTCTTTAAGAGTATCCGCCAAAGCAATAAAACCAATTTTTACATTATTTTTTTCTACAACAATAACTGTTTTCCCTTGTTTTTGTAGAGTTGATATTTCCGATATATTTAAGTCTTCTTTTTGTGGTTTATGAATTCTTATTATTTCATTATTTATATTTCCTTCCACTCCCAATCCTTCCATTGAATTAAAATTATTTACTACTTGCAGATTTATTTTTTCAGCCTTAGCTTTTTTTACTATAGCTTGGGCTAGTGGATGTTCGGAATAATTTTCCAGACTACCGGCTATTTGTAACAAAGTATTTTTGTTTAGACTTTTACCTGAAATAACCACATCGGTTACCTCTGGTTCTCCTTTGGTAATTGTTCCCGTCTTATCAAAAACAATAGTGGTCACTCGGCTTAACTTTTCTAAACTTTCCGCATTTTTGATTAAGATACCATATTGGGCACCTTTACCTACCCCGACAATAATAGCCGTGGGTGTGGCGAGGCCCAAAGCACAAGGACAGGCAATGACAAGTATACCCACAAAAGAGATCAGGCCAAAAGATAAAGCTTGAGAAAAACCAATAAACTGCGTTCCTAAAAGCAACCAAGTACCCAAAGAAAGGAAAGCAATTACCAAAACAATCGGCACAAAAATACCGGAAATCTTGTCCGCCATCGCTTGAATCGGCGCTTTAGATCCTTGGGCTTCCTCCACCATTTTAATAATTTGAGCGAGGACAGTATCTGAACCAATTTTAGTGGCTTTAAACTTGAAATTACCTTGTTTGTTAATAGTGGCTCCAACAACCAATTCTCCTACTTTTTTATCAACAGGTATTGACTCCCCAGTGATCATTGATTCATCCACCGCGGATTGTCCCTCCACAATTTGTCCATCAACGGGAATTTTCATCCCCGGTTTGACAATCAAAATGTCTCCGATTTTTACTTCATTTATGGAAATTTCTTTTTCTTGACCATTTACAAATATCAAGGCTGTCTTGGCTTGAAGCCCCATAAGTTTTTCTATAGCATCACCAGTTTTTATTTTTGATTGGGCTTCTAAATATTTTCCTAAAGCAATAAACGAAATGACAATAATGGTCACATCAAAATATGTTCCACTAACATTAATATAGGGGGCCAGTTGTTCTTTAAAAATAATAACGACTAAACTATAAATAAAAGCAACAGAAGTTCCTATACCAATTAGCGTATCCATATTGGCTTTGCCGTATCTCAAGAAACGATAAACACCCAGCAGATAAGGTTTACCAACTATAAATAAGGTATAAGCTGCCATTATTGGTAAAAGATAAAATAGCAACTTACTTAAAGATTCCGGCATCATGGCTACCACTTTTAGATTTATCAAAATATCCCAAGTCATAGCAATAATACTTATTATAGCCAGCGGAATGGCCGAGATAACAATATTTTTCATCTTTTTAAGTTCGGCTAGTTTATCTTTTTTGCTTTGGTTGAGGCCTAAATGTTCCGCATGTTCATTTGCAGACATGTTCATTTCCTCGGCTGTTTTGTCCACAATAGAATAACCTAATTTTTCTATTTTTTCGGAGAGATCCTTTACGGTTGTCTTGGTTTCATCAAAAGAAAGCTTGACCGCTTCTGTTCCATAATTAGCTTCCGCCAAATGAACACCCTCTGTTTTTTTGAAGGTTTTTTCTATGATACTGGCGCAAGAAGCACAGTGCATTCCTTTTATTTTGTAAATTTTATTTGTAATCATTTTATTTTCTTTTAAGCTTATAAACTTTTAAAATTTCCGCTTGAGCCTTACTTTCTCCTCCGTGCCGTATTTGATTCAGGGCACAAGTTTTTAAATGATTTTCCATCAAAACATCTTCCACTCGGGATAAAGCTTGTTTGACAGCAGAAGTTTGAGTAATAATATCAATACAATAAATGTTTTTCTTTAACATTTCTTGTAAACCGCGAACTTGACCTTCAATAATTTGTAAACGATGTAAGACTTTTTGCTTTGGATTATTTTTCATATATCATAAGTATATACCCCCCGTGGGTATTGTCAAGCACAAAAAATAGATAAATAAAAACTGTCGGAATTTCCGGCAGTTTTTATTTATATCTCACAACTCTAACTACAAATTCAAGTCGGTCATGGCTTCATCAACAGTCTTTGAAGCTTTTATTTCCTCTGGTTTAGAATCTGTGGTTGCTCTCATTTCTGGTCTTAGTCCCCCCTCTGGTTCGCTGATCTTTAGATTAACCCGAGAGTTATTTTTCATTCCCACGACACGCAAAAGAGTACGGATAGCTTTGGCAGTGTTTCCCATTCGGCCAATGACTTTACCCATATCGGCAGCATTGACATCTAAAGTAAGTAACACCCCCATTTCATCTACCGTCCTTTTAATCTTGACATCATTTGGATTATCTACCAAACCTTTGATAACATAATCCAAGAAAGTTGCATCTGCTTCCATTATATTTTTTAATTCATTAATCATTCGGCAGTAGTTCGACCTGTAATATTTTAAAATAAATACTGCTAGTTCATTTTAGCCTACCTTAGGAATTTCTGCAACCGAGGTTTCTTCTGTTTTAGGAATTTCTACTGTTTTTTTATCTCCTTCTTTAACTTCTGATTTGATCGGTCTCTTTTTAGGTAAAGCATTTACTTTCTTGCCAGTAATTATCTTTTTGGTGATTAAAAGATTTCTCATGGTGTCAGATAATTGTGCTCCTTTGGAAATCCAATACTTGATTCGGTCAACATCCACATTGCTATTATTTTTAGCTTTTCTAGTGTCGTGATTTCCTAATATTTCTAAGGCTTGGCCACTTTTGGGTCCTTTTTTGGAGTCTACCAAAACCACTCGAAAGGTTGGCTCGTGCACTCGTCCCACTCGCTGTAATCTAATCATTAACATAATGGGTATACTAACCGAAAACATAAAAATAGTCAAATCCTTATTTTTCTGCTAGAATCAGCCAATGCCTAATAAAAAAGAAAACAAGATTATATCCGGAGTTTTAAGTGTCAACGCTCGAGGTACCGGTTATCTAAAAGTTACTGATAAAAAAGGTGAAGATATTGAAATTCAAAATAACAACCTAAATACAGCTTTAAATGGTGACACAGTGTCTATTATTATTTTGTCTAGTAGGAAAAACGAGAGAGTTTCAGGAAAAGTTTTAAGTATAGAAAAAAGAGCCAAGAGAACTTTTGTTGGTGTTTTGGAAAAAGAAGGAGATATTTATTTTTTGTTACCTGATGATAGAAAAATGTATGCTGATATAATTGTTTCTAAAGAAAATGTTATAAACAAAAAAGCCGAAGTTGGCAAAAAGGTTTTGGTGAAGATTATTTCTTGGTCAAAAGAACAAACAAATCCCCAAGGTGAGATTCTTCAGATATTAGGTCAAGCGGGTGAACATAATACCGAAATGGAATCTATTCTTTATGAAAAAGGTTTTGAAATTAATTTTCCGGAGATAGTGGAAGCCGAGGCGGAAAGATTGGAAAAGATGGAAAAACCGATTCCCCAAACGGAAATTGCCAAGCGAAGAGATTTTCGGGACACTCTTACCTTTACCATTGATCCCAAAGATGCCAAAGATTTTGATGATGCCATTTCTCTGAAATCTTTACCTAATGGTAATTTTGAAATTGGTGTTCATATTGCTGATGTCTCACATTATGTGCGGGAAAAAACTGCCCTTGATCAAGAAGCGGTTAAAAGAGAGTTTTCTGTTTATTTGGTGGATAGAACCATTCCGATGCTTCCAGAAGTCCTATCTAATGATATTTGTAGTTTGAATCCGGGTGAGGAAAAATTAACTTTTTCTGCTGTTTTTGAAATGACCAGTAATGGAAAAATAATCTCTCGTTGGTTTGGCAAAACAATTATAAAATCAGATAAGAGATTTACTTATGAATTAGCCCAAGAAAGTTTGAATAATAAAGATGGAGAATATCACCAAGAACTAAAAATCTTAGATGATATTGCCAAAAAACTTAGAAAAGAAAAAACCGCCCATGGGGCAATTGACTTTGAACAAGATGAAATATCTTTTGAATTGGATAGTTTAGGTAAACCAATTAAAATTTTTAAAAAAGCCAGACTGGATACGCACAAGTTGGTGGAAGAATACATGCTTTTGGCCAATAAAGAAGTGGCGGAGTTTATTTATAAAGCTTATAAAAGAACTAATTCTGACAGCCCATTTATTTATCGTATTCATGATTTGCCAGATAGTGAAAAAATTCTCGCTTTGAGTATCTTTGTCAAAGCTTTGGGTTATGATTTGCCTTTACAAAAAAATAAAAATTTACGAGCCATAGATTTACAAAACTTATTTAAGCAGATTGAAGGCAAAGCAGAAGAATCCATCATAAAAACGGCGGCGGTGCGCTCCATGGCTAAGGCCATTTATTCCACCAAAAATATTGGTCATTTTGGTTTGGCTTTTGAATTTTATACGCACTTTACCTCCCCTATTAGACGTTATCCAGATTTACTTGTTCACCGTCTGTTGGAAAAACATTTAAATGGTGAAAAATTATCAAAAAATGAATGGCTAAAGTATGAAAAAATTTCTGCCGATGCCACAGAAAAAGAAATTCGGGCTGCTGAAGCAGAGAGAGATTCTAAAAAATATAAGCAAATTGAGTTTATGCAAAATAAAGTGGGGCAAGAATTTTTGGGAACAATTACTGGGGTGACAGAATGGGGAGTTTATGTGGAAGAAAAAGATACTCGCGCCGAGGGGATGGTAAAAATTCGTGATCTGGGTAGTGACTATTACATTTTGGATCAGAAAAATTATTGTTTAATTGGTGAAAAAACTAAAAAGAAATTTAGTTTAGGTGATCAGGTCAAATTCAAAATTATTTCGGCCAATGTAGAAAAAAGAGCGATTGATTGTCTTTTGATTTAGTACTTTTCTGTTTCTTCCTCCTTTTTGATTATTTTATCTAGCACTTTATTCCAAATACTTAAGTGTCTGGATAAAGGGCTGGCAAAAATACCAAAAGAAGCCAAGAGGACGAGCAGAAGCGCCATTCCGCCGATACTGACTTCATTCTTGATCGAATAAAGGATTAAATAAAAGAAAAAATACCAAACTAGAACTTCTATTACCCACCAAAAGGTATTTTTTATCATAGACACATTTTACACTTAATAATCTTAAAAGCAAATTAAATTATTTCAAAAAGTTTTTGTTTGGAAGTTTGACCAGCAATAAGTTTAATTCTTGACGGTGCTGTATCAAAGTATTTAGCCAAAGCTCTAATAATTGCCTCATTGGCCTTACCCGCCACCGGTGCTTCTTTGACGAAAACTTTATAAGTTACGAGTTCGTTTCCTTCTTTTTTATTATCCAGATTTTTATTAGTAAAATCTATTACTGGTTGCCCCACTCTTTCCACCTTTTCCTCTTTGGCTTTCGTTTTGGCTTTAACAATTATTTTCATTATTTTGCAACTTGTATTGCTTCGTCAAATTGGATAGACAGGAGCTTAGAAATGCCGTCCGCCCCCATGGTCACACCGTAAATGATACCAGCCCGGGACATAGTTTCCCGATTATGAGTAACTAGAATAAGTTGGGAATATTTTGATAAGTCTTCAATCATATCACCGTATTTTTTAGAATTGGCTTCATCCAAGGCAGCATCCGTTTCATCTAAAATAATAAAGGGCGGTGGATTGACCTGGGACATAGCAAACAAGAGAGCAATGGAAGTCAAAGCTCGTTCCCCGCCAGAGAGCATCATCAGTCCTTTTATTTTTTTCTTTGGTAGATTAACCTCAATCTCAATACCCTCTGAAATGGCCTTATCAGACATTTCATCCTGAGCAGAGTAGAAGGACATATCTTCTCTCTCCAAATCAGACAAATCCGTATCACCTCTCTTTTTCTTAATTTCTTTAACGACCGCCAGTTTAGCTGTTCCGCCACCGAACATTTTACTAAAGAATTCTTGAAATTGGGCATTAATTTTTTCAACGCCAATTTTAAATTCAGTGGTAAGTTTGTCATCAAGTTCTTTGATCAAAACTTGTAAGGAAATAGAAGAAGTCCCTAAATCAGTCAACTCTTTTTCCAAAAAAGCGTCCCGCTCACTAGCTTCACGATACTCTTTTAAAACTTCATCTGTTGAACCAATACCCGCATCTTCAATTCTGATTTTTAATTTTTCAATATTTTTTTTCCTTTCTTCTTGAGCAATTCTTTCTTCTGCATTTATTTCTAAAACAATGTCTTTATACCGTACGGCTTCAATCCCGACTAATACTCCCGCTTCCGTCAATTCTTGTTTAAAATTATTTTCATCTATCCGAAGTCTCTCTTCTCTGTTCTGTAAAGAAGCTAATCTGGTATTTATTTCGTTTTGTTCTGCCATAATTCTAAAGACCGCTTTTTCCGCATCACGATTAGAATCTTTTTCTTTTTCAATTTCTTCTTTGACTGTGTCGTATTGAGCGGTAAAATCATTTTCTCTATTTTTTAAATTAGTCAGTTCTGTTTCGGTTGCTATTTTTTTCTTTTTTAATTCAGAAATTTCTTGTTCTATTTCTTTTTGGGATGTTTCATTTGAATTATCTTTGTTTTTATTTACAAAATCCTGCAAAAGATTTTTAATCTTGTTTAAAATATTTTTAATGACGGATAAATCTTCGCTTTTTCCTCCCTCGTCAAGGCTCACAGACACGGTTTGAATCAAACTTTCCACCGCACTTAAATCCACCTTTTTGACATCAGCCAAAGAAGCCGTTTGTAATTGTTTTTTATATTGCCTGTCTAAATAACTAATTTCTCCTTCCATTCGGCCCATTTCTCGCATCAAAGAGTCCTTAGTTAGTCGGGTTTCTCGCAATTTACCTTCTAAAAGCACTATTTCATCACTTTTTATATCTCTAGTTTTTGATTGACTTAAAATATCTTTAGCCTGTTTTAACTCCTGCTCCAATCTGGTCAGTTCTGCTAAAGGAATACTTTTTTCTTCCACCAACTTAGCTTTTTCTTTTTTTATATATTCATCCTCCCTCTTAAAGTATTCTAAATAAAAATTCTTTAACTGCTCGCGCATTTCAATTATCTTTTCAATTTTTTCTACTTGTTTTTTTAAGAATTTTAAATGTGGGGCAATTTCTCGACGTAAGGACTCCACTTGTTTGATGTTTTCTTCTGTTTTAGTCAACTTTCTTTGGCTATCCTCTTTTTTATAGTGATAAATTTTTAAACCCAAAGCATCTTCAATCATCTCCCGTCTGTCTTTTAGATTAGCATTGAGAATTTTGTCCGCCTCACCTTGAGAAATAATATGATGACCAGAGGCACCAATATGAGCTGAAGATAAAAGTTCAATAATATCTTTTAAACGAACTGCCGAGCCGTTGATAAAATACTCACTAACCGAATCACGGTAAATAACCCGTTCTAAAAAAATTTCATCAAAATCAACATTAAACATTCGGCGACTATTATCAAAAGTTACTTTGGCCGAAGCCCGATTTGCTCGAGGGGCGTCTTTTCCACCATTAAAAATAAGGTCTTCTACTCTCTTACCACGCAAGGATTTAATGGATTGTTCACCTAAAACGAACCGAAAAGCCTCTGCCACATTGCTTTTGCCGGAACCATTAGGACCGACGATGGAAGAAATGGGAGTATTAAAATTAAGGATTGCCTTTTTAGCAAATGATTTAAAACCAACTAATTCAATACTCTTTAACATCCCACTATTCTAACAGATATTTTAGATTTTTTACAGCCACTTTTTAGTTTCTAGCGCTTGGCGGGCAGCGGATTGTTCGGCTTCTTGTTTGGACATCCCATCTCCTTGAGCAATCAAATCATCACCAAGATAAACCCCCACTGTGAATTTTTTGTCATGATCCGGTCCTTCTTCTTTCAGACTTTTATATAGTGGGGTCAAACTCTCTTTTTCTTGAGCTTTTTCTTGAAACTGACTTTTGGCATCAATCCAACTTTTATCTTCAATAATTTTATCAATCAAATGAAAAAGGTTTTTAGAAATAAAATATTTGGAAGCATCATAACCTTGATCTAAATAAATAGCGCCAATGATCGCCTCCATGGTGTTAGCTAAAATATATTGTCGGGCTTTGCCGGTATCTTTAGCTTCCCCTTTGGAGAGAAGTAGAAAGTCATTAACATTTATTTTTTGAGCCGCTTCGGATAAAGTGACGGCATTAACTAAAGAGGCACGGTAAGCAGTCAGATCCCCCTCATTGTTATCTGGATATTTTTCAAACAAGTATTCGGTGACCATTAGTTCTAAAACGGCATCGCCTAAAAACTCTAACCGTTCATTATGCGAAGATTCAATACCCCGATTTTCATTTAAATATGAACGGTGAGTAAAGGCCCGACGAAGAAGTTCTTTGTTTTTAAAAGTGATACCGGAAGTTTTTTCAAACTTAGAAAAATCGGGGGTGGTTTTTTTTATCATATAGTATTATCTTAGTTATTTTTCTCTAGAAATCAAGGTGATGGCTTTGGTAATAAAAGGCAGGATGTCACCATAAGTTTTTATATTTTGAATTTCGCTTAATCTAAACCAACGGGCTTCATCCAAACCGCCACTATCTTTTTCCAAAATCAGATCTTTATATTCAGCTTTAGCCAAAAAGTAAACCACCTGCTTGCGCAACTTACCCTTTTCTGGGTGGTTAGCCACATATTCATTTCGCCCAATTTCATCCAGTACCTCTACCTCTAAACCAATTTCTTCTTTTATTTCTCTTTTCGTACCGTCCTTTTCTTTTTCCTCTGGTTCTAACCGTCCTTTAGAAAGCGTCCAATAACCAAAAACATCATGGACTAAAGCCAAGTAATAATTATCTTCACTATCACAAGCATAAACTACAGCTCCACCAAGCTTTTCAATCGGCATATCTTCATAAGGAACATCTATAATGGTTTTCTTTTTCTTTTTGGAGACGGCATCTTTGTCTGGTTCACCTAATTCTTTATAAACAGAACCCAAAACTCCATTTACAAACTTACTACTTTTTTCTCCCCCGTAATTTTTAGATAACTCAATGGATTCGTTGATGGCCACTTTGGCGGGCACTTCCTTGGCATCAGCAAAAAGCAGTTCGTAAAGACCAATTCGTAAGACATTTCTGTCCATAATGGAAATTTTATCCAAAGGCCAATCCGGAGCAGCTTTTTGAATAACCAAATCAATTTCTTCTTTTTTACCTAAAACTCCGGACAAAAGAGATTGAACGAAAGTCATATCCACCACATCCTGTGCAAATTCAGAAGCATTCCGAATCAAAATTTCTTCCGGTAATTCCGAATCAGAATAGTCTCGAAAATCTAATTCGAAAAGAGTTTGAAGGACTATGGATCTTGCAATGTGCCTGTTTGCCATTTCGTTAAATAATAACTACCTTTTAGTATACACCTAAGAAAGAAAAAATACCATCTCCCCTTTCCCCTCCTTTTCTAAGGAGGGGTGGTCAGTCTGCTGGACGGGGTGGTTTAGTATTTCTTAATTTATTTAGCCTCTGAATTAGCTTTCAATTTCTTCTCTTTCTTAATAGTTTTTTTCATAACATCAACAACTATTCGGCCATTATATTTACCACAATTAGTACAAACTTTATGATTTATTTTTTTAGCTTTACAATCCGGACAAACAGAAATCCCTTGAACTTTCAAGGCATGATGTGATCTAGTCATCCCCACCCGGGAACGATTGTGTCTCATATGATTTACCATGTCCAATATCCTAACTTATTTCGTAAAAAAAAGCAAACGAAAAGGGCCAAACGCTGGTATGCGCTGGCCCTCATGATAACTTACTTCAGTGGATCCTCCTTAATCCACTTTCACTCCTTCCAGTCCGAGATTCTCCGGTTCGGGAAAACGGGTGATCAAATCAGCGAATGAGTCACAGAATTCCGAATCTCGGCACGCCAAGTTCATGAGAATGGCGCCAAAAGCCGGATGTTGCTTGAAAAACAGCTTATCCGCAAACTCTCGAAGAGGGACCCACTGAGCGGTGAGCTTCTCGTTCACCTTTCCGCCGGGACCTTCTTCCTTCACTGCCCACCTTGACCCTTTTTCCAGGGCACCAGAAACTTTGTCTGCAAGGAAGAAGTAGCGTTTATGCTCCAATCCTCCCTTGTTTGGAACCGTCTCCACGAGGACAAGTGTGCTGGCCAAAACCCTCGTCCGTAGCTCCTCCGTGGCCTCGCGATATACCGTTTCCCGAGGGGTCTCGCTGTTCACGGACATTCCACCAGCCATCTTAAACTCGTTTGGATGACTGGCATCCGACACACACAGGACCATTCCGTCAAGGGGATCAAACACGAAGACTCCAGCGTAGTGATTCATCTCTGCCACTCCTTATGGTGTTGTGATACTCTCAAACACTGGTTGTGACTGGATTCACACGCATAGGCGCGGAACCCGAACTTATCTCTCTACCCCTAATTATACACCCAAACACATTTATTGTCAAGCTTTTTACAGACCTCTTAAAAAACTCTTGCGATGAATAGCAGAAATACCCTTATTTTTTAAGGCTTGATAATGTTTTTTTGTCCCATATCCCTTATGCTTTTCTAGTCTATAACCGGGATATTTTTTTGCCAGCTTTACCATCAGCACATCTCTTGTCACTTTGGCTACAATAGATGCTAAAGCAATTGCTAGTTCTTTTTCATCCCCTTTTATGATTGTTTTTTGATTTTTATATTCTTTTGGCGCCCTTAATCCCCCATCCAAAAGTATTTGCGTCTCGTCTGGCTTTTTATTTAAAAATTTAAGAGAGTTAGTCAAACATTTATTTATAGCAAAAACTAATCCTTTTTCGTCAATTATTTTATTACTTTCAAAACAAACTTTATAAAAAATATTTCCTTTCTCTTTTTCTACATTTATTTTTTCTAACCACTTTAATCTCTGTAAATGAGAAAGTTTTTTTGAGTCTTTAAACTTCTCAAAGTTCACCATGGTGAACTTGTCTTTCTGATTTTTTGAAGTTTTGTTTTGGCAAATACACAAAGCACACACCGCCACTGGTCCAGCAATGGGACCGCGCCCTACTTCATCAATACCGACTATATATTTTGGTTTAAACATGTTATTATATAAATAAGTATGTCCATAATATCAAACAAATCAGAGAATGTCTTTTTTAAGTTTTTATCTAGAGAATTATTATATCTATTTAAATCTAGCCAATTTAGTTTTGTCTATACTTTAAATATGATGTTGCTTTTTGAAGTATCGGCAATCATCATCTCCCTTATATTTGTAAATTCTGGGAACTTCTTCGTAAGTATACTTAATTTTTTGGTAAAGGAGTTATCAATCCCTGATGGTTATTATCAAAACTCATATTCTTTAATGAATCTTTTTTGGTACAGCTATTTATCAATAACTGTGATTATCTATTTAATAGAAAAGTGGTGGTATAAAAGATCTAAGATAAATTTAATCATCAAGACAAAATATAAGATACTAGCAATTCCAGTCATTGTTTGTCTCGGTTATTCTTTGATAATCTATTTTTTTTATTTAAATTACAATTCTTTATCTGGTGAAATTCCTGTCCTGATTATTCTAGCTACTATAACTATTCTTGCTAATTATTATTATTTGTTGGTTGTTTCTATGGTCAAGTATCTAGATAGTATGTTGTCTAATAACCAGAAATAACACACTCTATTGTTTAGAGTTTTGTATGTATTTGATTTTTGCGCCATTCATCAATTTTAGCATGATTGCCAGACAAAAGAACTGATGGAACTTTATATTTTTTATTTTTGTAGATCAAGACTTCTGGTCGGGTATACGACTCCGAGCTGGAGATTCGGCTCTCTTCTAGTGAATTAAAATCTCCCAGCACGCCCTCTATTTGTCGAGAGAGGCAATCGGCAATAATCATCGCTCCCAATTCCCCACCAGTCAGCACAAAAGGACCAATGGAAATTTCTTCGGCTTTGAATATCTTTTTAACTCTATTATCAATACCCTCATATCGTCCACAAATTATAATAATATCAGTGTATTTTTTGGTGACTATCTTAGCGTAATTAGTATCAAATTGTTTACCAGCTGGACTCAAAAATATAATTTTAGTCTTTTTTACCCTGAGCTTTGTCGAACGGGGGATCTTTTCTAAAGCCTTTTCAATTGCTTTCAAAATTGGCTCAGCTTGCATCACCATTCCCGGCCCGCCACCATAAGGTTTATCGTCTACTCGTAAATAGGGTTTCTCATTATTTTTTTGTGTTTTAGTGGGTGTAACAAAATTGCGCGGATTATAAAAACAGAATTTAATTTTCTTTTCCTTTTGTGCTCGTGCCAAAATAGATTCGCTTAAATACGAATCAAACATCTCTGGAAACAAAGTAATGATATGAAAGGTCATTTTGTGCGCCGAGTTGGACTCGAACCAACGATGCTCATTGAGCCGCAGATTTACAGTCTGCTGGAATAGCCGCTATCCGATCGGCGCATATTTACTAACTGATATAGTCTATCAGGTTTTTGATATTTATCAAGATTTCTTTCCTCCCTCTACTTAGCTAAGGAGAGGGTTGGGGTGAGGTTATTTTTCTTCCCTTTCACTTCAAAAGTAAAGTCTGATTTTTTAAAACCAACATTAATTATTCCGCCAGCCATCACCCCATGAGAAATCATTAAAGAAGCTACCGGGTTTAAAATTTTATCTTGAATCAACCGTTTTAAAGGTCGTGCCCCATATTGCGGGTTGTAACCTTCTTTAGTTAAATAAGAAACAGCTTCTTTACTAACAATTAATTTGATTTCTTTTCCAACTAATCTTTCTTTTACAATGTCTAACTGAATATTTACTATTTCAGCAATAGCGGTTTCACTTAAAATATCAAAGATAATAATATCATCCAAACGATTCAAAAATTCTGGTCTAAAATGATCTTTGAGTGATTTAGTTACCTTGCCTTTGACATCTTCATATTCCGCTTTTTTGTTTCTTTCCAAACTAAAACCAATTTCTTCCATTTTATCAATATATTGGGCTCCGATATTAGAAGTTAAAATTATTACTGTATTTTTAAAATTTACCACTCGCCCCTTGGCATCAGTTAGTCGGCCATTATCCAATACCTGAAGCAAAATATTAAAGACTTCGGGATGAGCTTTTTCTATCTCATCAAAAAGAACCACAGAATAAGGTCTATGACGAACCATCTCTGTCAAATTACCACCTTCCTCATAACCTACATAACCCGGTGGTGAACCAATCAGTTTAGAAATAGAATGTCTTTCCATAAATTCAGACATATCCACCCTAATCAGAGCTTTTTCATCATCAAACATAAACTCCGCCAAAGCTTTAGTTAGTTCAGTTTTACCCACACCTGTTGGACCAAGAAAAATAAAGGATCCAATTGGCCGATTAGGATCAGAAATTCCGGCTCGCGAGCGTTTGACGGTATCCGAAATCTTTTTAACCGCCACATCTTGCCCAATAATTCTTTTCTTTAATTCTTCTTCCATACGACTAAGTTTTAAAGCTTCCACTTCAAGCATTCTAGTCACTGGTACACCTGTCCATCTTGAAACAATATCAGCAATATCTTCCTCGTGAATTTCTTCTTTGAGCATTTGTCTAGAACTTTGTAACTTTTTTAATTTTTTTACTTTAGTTTCCAAATCTTTTTCCATTTGTGGAATTTGACCATAACGGATTTCTGCTGCTTTAGCCAAGTCCACTTTGACTTCTGCTGCCTCGGCTTCAATTTTAGCTTTTTCTAATTCTTTTTTAATAGTTTTAATATCAGTAATAGTTTCTTTTTCATTTTTCCATTTTAATTCAATCTCAGAAGTTTTTTCTTTAAAGTCTGCAATACTTTTTTCAATTTCTTTAATTCGGTTTTTGGCTGACTTACTACCACTTTCTGCTTCTTTTTTTAAAGCTTCATGCTCAATTTCTAAACGCAAAACTTTTCTATGGGTTTCTTCTAAGATAGGTGGCATATTTTCCAAAGATATTTTTAAAGCTGATGATGCTTCATCTATCAGATCCACTGCTTTATCTGGTAAAAAGCGATCAGTGATATATCGTGAGCTTAAATTTACTGAGGCCACAATAGCTTCATCTGTAATTCGCACACCATGATAAAGTTCATAACGATCTTTTAATCCACGCAAAATAGCAATGGCATCTTCTATTGAAGGTTCATTTACATAAACCAATTGAAAACGACGAGTCAAAGCTGGATCTTTTTCTATTTTTTGATATTCTTTAGTGGTAGTGGCACCAATAGTTCTAAATTCTCCGCGTGACAAAGCGGGTTTAAGCATATTGGAAGCATCGAGTGACCCCTCGGCCGAACCAGCACCAACAATAGTATGAATTTCATCAATAAAAACAATTATTTTTCCTTCAGATTTTTCAATCTCTTTGATAATATTTTTTAAACGCTCTTCAAATTCACCACGATATTTTGTACCAGCAATAAGCATTCCTAAATCCAAAGAAACCAATTCTTTGTCCTTCAAAGATTCTGGTACATCACCAGCGGACATCCTAATGGCCAAGCCTTCTACAATGGCAGTTTTTCCTACTCCTGCTTCACCAATAAGGATAGGATTATTTTTTGTCCGACGAGACAAAATTTGAATTATACGACTGATTTCATTATCCCTGCCAATAACGGGATCTAATTTATTTTCTTTGGCTAGCTTAGTCAAATTTCTAGTGTATTTAGAGATTGCCTTAAATTTTTTAACTGTGGGTACTTCTGTTTGACCACTAGTTTTAAACTCTTCCAATATTTTTAAAACTCGTATTCGATCAATCTTAAAACGCAAGAGTATGTTTCTGGCCACACTGGAGGTATCAATAATACCAATAAAAAGATGCTCGGTAGAAATGAATTCATCTTTTAATTCGTGAGCGACCTTACCAGAAGATTCAATAACTTGAGCTAAATCCGGGGTTAAATAAATTTGCATTGTCGGTGAAGAAATATTCGTTCCCGGTTTAATATCATCAATTATTTCTAGCAGAGAGTCTGTTAATAAAGCAGTGTCCATTTCTAATCGTTCTAAAATAGACAAAACAATACTCTCTTCTTGCATCAAAAGAGCGCTCAATAAATGAGTAGGGCTGACATGGTTTTGACCACGTTCAATGGCTAATTCGTGAGCTCGTTTGATCACCTCTTTAGCTTTAGTTGTAAAATTATTGAATGGAGGCATAATTGACAACTTCTTTTTTTAAGATATTAGCGGGAATAAAAGTATATTTATCTGAAAGACTTGGGCTGACTCGTAAACCAACCATCTCTCCGTAAAGGTTAAGTAGTGGTCCACCAGAAATACTATCAGTTAAATTTATATTTGTATTAATGGCAACAATTTCTCTTAGTGTTGTGGTTGCTGTTTGAAAATTTGTTTCTTCGGATTTATTTGCTTGATCGATTAAACTAGAAACAATCCCAGTGGAAACAGAATTTTGAACTTGTCCACCCCAAGCAATAATAGTTTGTCCCAGTTTTAAATTATCAGAATCAGAAAAAGTCACTGGTGTAAAAACCACCGGACTCTTTTTACTCTGAATTATTTTTAAGAAATAAAACTGATCTGTTTCTTTCTTGGCTAAAATAGCTACATTATAAAATATGTTATTATCAATTGTTACCAAATATTGACCACTCATATCAGCAAAAATATCACCAGTGGCAATTAAACCATCTTTAGAAACAATTGTTCCTAAACCAATGAACTGTTTTGCTTGCACATCACCGGCATTATTATTATTGGCATAAATTCTAACAATACTGTCTTTATTTTTATCTACGGACTCAACAATTTTATCATCCTCTTTTACAACCACCACCTCACGAGTAATAACCGCCGCCGAATTATCCGCCGGTGGGGTAACTACTTTTTCAATTGTTCTTTCCACTACACGATTTATGGTTTGAGTTACGCCAGCGGGTGCTTGATCCATCAAAGCCACAGTCACAATTCCGGTGGCAATAGAAGTAACAAAGCTCACCAGAAGAGTGACTAAGACAATTTGCTGTTTTGTAAGCTTTTCCATATCCATATCAGTATTATAGAACTTATTTACAAATATGCAAGAGTTTTGCTATCACCAAGTCAATATCTTTTTTAATGATGTCTTCTCCTAAAGAAAAACGAAGAGTAGATTTATAAATAGCCTCATCTACTCCTAAGGCTTTAACTACAAAAGAACCATCTTCATCATGGTTGCAAGCACTTTTGGTGGAGCAAATGATTCCCTCTTCATCTAAACATAAAACCGCAAATTCTGAGTCAAGACCATGGATGGAAATATTTAAATTATTTGGTAAACGGTTTTTTAAGCCACCATTTAAAACAACTTTAGGGATTTTTTCCTGAATTTTTTGCCAAAAATAGTTTCTTAATTTTTCTATCTTCGTCACTAAAAGCTCTCTCTGTCTAAATACTAATTCTAATGCCTTAGCCATACCTACGATTAATGGCACATTTTCTGTCCCAGACCTTAATCCTCTTTCTTGTCCCCCACCAAAAATAATTGGAGAAATTTTTACACCCGCTTTAACAAACAGAATTCCTACTCCTTTTGGCCCATAAATTTTTTGCGAATCCAAGGTCAACAAATCCACTCCTAATTCATTTACATTCAAATTACAGTATAAGCCAGCCTGACTGGCATCGGTGTGAAATATCAAGGAAATTCCTTGATAAATTTTACGGGCATGACGAATTTCTTTAGCGATTTCTTTAATTGGTTGTATTGTTCCGATTTCATTATTGGCATAACCAATAGAGATAAGTACAGTATTTGGCTTTATCATTTTCCGCAAATCTTTAGGATTTATTAACCCTTGAGAATTTACTTTTAGATAATCTACTTGCGCTCCCCTTCTTTCCAATTCCTTAAAACATTCGGTAATAGAACTGTGTTCAATATTGCTAGTAATAAAACTCATGTCAGAAACTTTCACTCCTTTATTTTCTAAGTTTTTTATTACACCAAAAATAGCTAGATTATTTGATTCAGTTCCACCAGAAGTAAAAACAATTTCTTGTGGTCTTCCTTTAAGGCACTCGGCAATTATTTTTCGGGAGTTTTCCACCGCCTGTTTGGCTTTTACCCCTATTTTTGTAATTGATCCCGGATTACCAAAATTCTTCGTCCAGTACGGCTTCATTGCCAAAATCACCTCCTTTTTTACCGGTGTGGTGGCCACATTATCCAAATAAATGATTTTTTTCATAGAAGCATCATATACAAAAGATAATCACTTTGCAAATAAAAATATTTTATTGTATAATTCCTAACTGTATGAATCTTGAAATATATATTATAGGCGGAACCGCCTTGGTCATAATTATTCTTTTTGCTTGGGTTATTTGGTTACAAAATAAGCTAGGTAAACTTTTAGTAGGCAAAAGCCGAAACTTGGATGAATCTTTATCTTTACTGGTCAAAGAAATAGCTACCTTAAAAAGATTCAGAACAGAAGCAGAAGAAAATTTTAATAATCATGACGCTCGTCTAAAAAAGACCATTTCTGGAGTGGAAACGATTCGTTTTAATCCTTTTAAAGGTAATGGCTCTGGGGGTAATCAGAGTTTTGCCACTGCTTTCTTAAATGAAGAAAAAAATGGCGTCATTATTTCCAGCTTATACTCGCGAGATCATGTTAGCGTTTTCGCTAAACCAATCAAAAACTTTGTTTCTGAACAGGGTGAACTGACAGGTGAAGAAAAAGAGGCCCTGACCAAAGCCAACAAGATGATAGAACAAGGTTAAACCTTGTTCCAATAAAAACATGAACGAATTTCGTTTAAATTTCATTTTCAAAATTCAATATGACCAAAGAGAACGCACAAAAAAAAATAGAGCGTCCACCCGTGATTTGTATCATGGGGCATATTGATCATGGCAAGAGCACTCTTTTAGATTATATTAGAAAAACCAATATTGTAGACTCCGAAGCGGGTGGTATTACTCAAAAAATCTCCGCCTATGAGGTGATTCATAAAGGTAAAAAAATTACTTTTTTGGATACGCCCGGTCATGAAAGCTTTACTAAAATCAGACAACGAGGAGCCAGTGTGGCAGATATTGTTGTTTTAGTTGTTTCCGCTGAAGATGGAGTAAAAAAGCAAACAGTGGAAGCTTTTCAGTGTATTAAAGAAAGTCAGACACCAATGATTGTGGTAATAAATAAAATTGATAAACCGGGGGCTGATATTGAAAAAACCAAAGCAAATCTAGCGGAAAATGAAATTTATCTTGAGGGCTATGGTGGGGCCATTTCTTTTGTGGCTATTTCCGCCAAAACCGGTAAAGGGGTGGATGAATTATTGGATTTAATGCTTCTCTTGGCGGAAATGGGAGAATTAACTGGTGACAAAGAAAAAAATGCCGAGGGGGTAATTATTGAAGCAAATATGGACAAACAAAAAGGTATCTCGGCAACAATGATTATCAAAGATGGAACAATCAAAAGCGGAATGTTTGTTGCCTGCGGACAAGCGATTGCTCCCACCAGAATTATGGAAGACTTTCAAGGTAAAAAAATAACTGAAGCTTCCTTTTCCTCCCCTATTAGAATAATTGGTTTTGACAGCTTACCAAAAGTAGGAAATAAATTTTTTACTTTTACGGAAAAAGAAAAAGCTTTAAATTATGTCATCACCTATCAAGAGCCGGTCAAAAAGAACAACCTCACTCCAGCCCTCTCTTCAACTAATGAGAGGGAGGAGGAGGAAGAGACAGAAAATATTGGAAATATAAATATTATTATCAAAGCTGATGTGATGGGATCAATTGAAGGAATTGAACATGAACTAGAAAAAATAAAAAATGAGAGGATGAAAGTGAAGATTGTTTATTTGGGGGTGGGTGACATTACAGAAAATGATATAAATATGCTCGGTGGTAAAGCGGATTCTCTGGTCTTAGGTTTTAATGTTAAAGTTGATTCCAAAGCTTTAGCTTCCGCTGAAAAATTTGGCATTCAGATAAAAACTTTTGATATTATTTATAAATTGACAGAATGGTTAACCGAGATGGCAGAAAGTAAAACTCCAAAATTAAAAGTGGAAGAAATGTCTGGCCGAGCCAAAGTTCTCAAATTTTTTAGTACAGTTAAAGATAAAAATATTATTGGTGCGCGGGTGGAAGAAGGTGAGATAAAAGTTGGCGATGAAGTAAAAATTATGCGCCGAGAATTAGAAGTGGGGCGAGGAAAAGTTAGAGAAATACAACAACTCAAAGAAAAAGTCAGTGAAGTACGCTCTGGTGTAGAATTTGGTTGTCAGTTACAATCAATCATTACCCCCGCCCCTGGTGATAAAATAGAAGCATTTAAAATTATTGAAAAATAAGGCAGACCAAGGTTTAACCTTTTTTCCGATCTAAGGTTAAACCTTGGTCTACAAAATAAAATAATATGACCACCACATTTAAAGATGAAAAATTAAAAGAGCAAATTCATAAATGGGCAGCCATTTTTCTTCAAAAAGAATCAAATGGTTCTTCACTTATTACCGTCACTGATGTCAAACTTTCTACTAGAGCTGAAGAAGCCACAATTCTTTTTACTGTTTTACCTGAAGATAAACAAGAAGTGGCATTGGAATTTGCCCGTCGGCAACTTAGTGAGTTTAGAGAATTTATGAATGAAAATATAAAAATTGGTCGGATGCCTTTTTTTCATTTTAATATTGACCGCGGAGAAAAACATCGTCAGCGAATCGATGAGATTATCACATCAAGGTAATTCCTTAGCTTTGGAAGGTATTTCCTTGATACGATAATTTGTGCTAGTATCTTAACCGTGGCCTGGTAGCCAAGTGGTAAGGCAAAGATCTGCAAAATCTTTATACGGCGGTTCAATTCCGCCCCAGGCCTCATTGCTCGGATGGCGGAACTGGTATACGCGCACGACTTAAAATCGTGTCTCGAAAGGGATGTGGGTTCGATTCCCACTCCGAGCACATTAAGAGAGCAAATAATTAAATAATCCGCCCGTAGCTCAGCTGGTAGAGCAGATCCCTCTTAAGGATAAGGTCCTCGGTTCGATCCCGAGCGGGCGGACAGCCATTAAAAAGTTCCTCTACTGGAAGTTTTTAATGGCTGTCCGAGGCACAGTGATGTTTTGTTAGCAAACAAAACCACGAGCCGGGGTCGCGAAAATTTCGAGCGACGGCGAGAAATTATTTGTGACGACAGTGTAAAACAGAAAAATACTTGTGATGACAAACAAACGCAATTGGGCGAGTGGTGAAACGGTAGACACGCCAGCCTTAGGAGCTGGTGCCGAAGGCATGGAGGTTCAAGTCCTCTCTCGCCCACAATTTGACTTTTTAGGACAAATATGCTTATATTAAAGGCAGAAAAGGTGGGAAGTTCCCGCCGAAAGCCTGTTCTTTGACAGGTTTGGAAATTTAGCTAGTAAACACAGTAGCGCCACCGGCGCGGAAGGAAGGTGTGGGATGAATATTCTTTATATGATCCCGAGTCTTGCGGTATTTTTGGTAACAGTCTATTTGATTCTGAGGGTCAAAACTGTTGATTGGGCGGCACAAAACCGTTTTTTCATCAGTCCAGCCTTCGGACGAATCAAGGCTCGAGTGCGAGCGGGACGGATCGTTCAATATGTTGCCAACTTGAAAGGGTTAGGTGTTCATATTGACGAAGAAACCGGAAAGATTGGGGATGGTGAGAGGGTGGTCTGGAGTTTTTGGTGGTGGATTTTTGGCGTTCGCTTCATCGGCCTCGATTCAGTACATGAGTATGACATCGAGGTCACAGAGGTAAGTAAAGACGGCCAAGTAACCACCAAGACAGTCCGAGCCCACTCGCTTCACTACTCTGGGTCGTATCCAATGGTAGTGACTAAGGCGGAATCCTTCGAAGGAGCAAAGATCGGTTTGCGCTTTCGTCTCACCTTAAGAACGAGACACGCTGGAGAGTGTCTGAAGTTCAAGAGCAACTGGATCTCGGTGGCTCGCAGTGCAGTGAAGTCAGCAACTCGTGATTTTGTAGGGAAACACAAAGTCCGACAATTGCTGGCAATGCAGAACGAACTCCATCTTGAAGATGAAGGTGGTTTCGTTGAACTGATCAAGAGTCTGAACACCAGTGAAGTAGGCAATCCCGGTCTAATTGAAACCTTGGGACAAGAGATCATCTCTGTCAACTTGGAATCAGTAGACATCGAAGATGAGTCGGTGGCCAAGTCCCTGATTGAGCAGGAAGTGGCCATTGAACATGGGAAAGGTGAGATTGCCTTAGCTAGGAAGGAAGCGGAAAAAACGGTCATCGAAGCTAACGCCGCTCTCGCAAAGTCCCTGAAGGAAATCCAGGCAGAAAAAGCCCGAGGTTTGGCAAAGAACGATGTACTTCGTGATCAGGCGGAAGCTCTGGGTGGACCAGATGGCTTAGTGGCCATCAGAAAATGGGAAGCAATCGGCGGACTTAAGGAACTGAAAGGAACCTTAGTCCTTGGAGGTAAGGATACCTCTATCATTGTCCCAACTTCAAGACAGGAGGGAGAAAAGATATGAGCTGGGAACTGAAAGTCTTAATCGCGACAATTTTCTCCCTTGTCGTGGTTGTGATTTGGATTCTTCTCAAGAAGAAACCCAAACAACAGGAAGTCAGTGACGAGACAGAAACCACTTCACCACACAAGGAAGGAGAGAAAGGGAAGAAAACTTCTGGTCTCGGGTGGATCGTCGGCCTGATCGTGGTGGCTCTGATCGGTTGGGGTGTGTGGTATTTTGTGAGCCACAACAAGAAGGCCGGAGGTCCTCTGACGAACTCGTCAGGGATTCCGGTAACCCAGTCCGCACAGTATGAGTGGTACTGGAAACTGCCAAGCGGAGTTTACATGCACGGCAGGAACGAAAGTGCCCCCAACGAGAGAACTGCGGAAGCCATACCTCGAAGCGACGGTTCCATCTGGGCAGACCTCCATTACATGGAGTATGGAAGCCCGGAGACACAAAGAATCCGTCTCTGGAAAGTCAGCGACAAGATGTGGGAGGGAGACTGTGATCAAGACAGACCTCAGGAACATTGTCGCCTGAACCTCATCGAGGTAGCCCTGGGTGTATACGCCGGAAAAATCACATGGAAAGATGGGTCAAGAGATCTAGCGGAGGGAAACTGTTACCTCAAGCGCAAATGAATTTCCAAACCTGTAACTGAATTTAGTATCGTGGAAAGGACGATACTAAATTCAAAACGCCCCTCGCCAGAAATGGCTTGGGGTGTTTTAAAATATTTTTTATACTTAACAATTCAACAAAACATCACTTCCCTATTGTTCCCAAAACTAAATTTAATATTCCATAAGCAGCAGACATTATGAATAATCCCAAAGCCCCATATAATATATACAAGCCACCTTCTTTTCTTTTATCAGGACTTTCGGCATTACGAATAAACTGAAGTATACCCCAAAGAAAGACTACCACCGCCACTGCCACCAATAAAGTGATTATTGGATTAACAATATTGTCTAGAATATTTTGTAACAATGTCATATGTTTTTTCTATAAGGTTTAGAAACATTCAGGTTAAAAAATTAGTTGCTAGGGAGAAGACCGCCAACACCATCAATACTAGTAGTTCTCACTCCAAAGATGTTTTGTAGTAAGCTTACAAGTCCCCAAATGGAAACAATAACAGCAATAGCCACAATACCCCAAATCATTTGATCTTTGGCCATGTCTTTTTTCGTCATATCAGTAGTCATGGTATATCTAATAACATTATAAATAAACCACACAACAGCCAAAGCAATAAGAAAGACCACTAACTGATCTAATAGGCTTTTTGCCTGACCAATTAATCTTCCAAAATAACTACTATTACCTCCTAAATTTTGAGCTAAAGCCAAAACTGGCAATGCCCAAACTGATCCCGCGATAATTTTAACAACTTTTTTCATATTTTTTGCTTGTCCGACCAAAAGTAATCTTTTGGTTTAGGATATGATTAAATTAATAAGCTAATAAATTATACTTGAGGTCCATCATTCCATGTTGAAGCATCCATATCCTCTTGAGGAATATTATATCTTACCCCCCGGAATCATCTGCTCAAAATTACTAGGAGCACGGCTGGCCCCCTCGTTACCCAAAAAAGCTCTTTGCAAAAGGGCCACCAAACCCCAAATGGAAACAATAACAGCAATAGCCACAATACCCCAAATCATTTGATCTTTGGCTTCACCTTTCTTCTCTAAATCTTTGGACATACTATATCTGACTACATTCCAAATAAACCAAACAACAGCTAAAGAAACCAACAAAACTAAAATAGATCTTAATAGAGAAGTTGTTTCTATTATTAATTTTCCTAGATAACCAAGATCAGGTCCAGCCGCCAGAGCTAAAAAAGGCAAGCTAAACGAGGAAACCGTAACAAAACTAATTAATATTTTTTTCATTATTTTAATTTGTAAACTTTACGACCTTTGATTATTTTTTACCTGTTAATTATAACTAATTTCCCAAAAGTTTACCAGTGTTTGGCGGAAGTTTTATCTCTATACTTGGTAAATCAGTATTTAATTTAAAAGTATCTTGTAAAATGGCCACTAAACCCCAAACGGAAATCATCACAAAAATACCCACAATTCCCCAAATCATATATTGTTTGCCTTCCTTTTGTTTTTCTCCCCCTTCGGAAAGAATTAAAGTGAGCACCCCATAAATAAATAACACCACCGCCAAGCCAATCAAAAGTGGTACAATCGGTTTTAAGATACCGGCAATAAAAACATTATTTACGATATCCGCAAAAGTTTTATTATTCATTTTTTTATTAATTAATAATTATTTATTAAGTTCTTCCAACGGTGGAATTGACCGTATTAACCACCACATTGGCAATAATATCGGCTCCAAGTAAAATGGCTCCACCAATAACAGTAGCGGTTAGCATTTCTCTAGCTTTAGTGACTTCACTTGCATTACCTTTGGCCATGACCATTTTAAAGCCCGAAAAAATAATCATAAAAACCACCACAATTCCTCCCACCACCGCCACTAAATTCAAAATTCTTAATAAAAGGTCTTGGACACTAGTGTTCTCATCTCCAAGAGGATTTTGAATCGTGGCACCACTTGAACCAGCAAAGAGAAAAACAGGAGTCAAAACAACAAACAAAGATATTAGCTGAGGAAGATATTTTTTAAAAAAAGTTTTCATTATTTTTTGTAATTATTTTCTTGTTCCACCAATAAACTGAAAAATTGAAGAATCCTTAGGAACTAAATAATTTAACAAAGTATACACAATAAGCCACGACACCAATATTATAACAAATCCATAAAGGGTATTCCAGAGAATCTTTTTAGCTTTTTCTTTATCACCGAGTTTAGTTCCCGATGTCATATAAAGAAAACCACCATAAATAAAGGATACAGTAAAAATCACGCCAGCCATGCCAATAATCCAGTCTATTATTTTATTTATCATCAAAACAGCATAAGAAAAATCACAAGCTGGTTGGTCAGGGTTACCGCAAAGAACTAGCCCTGTAGTCAAAGCTTTTCCTGTTTGATAAGGTCCAGCAACTTTCCCAAAACCTTGATCTTGAGCATAAGATAAAATGGGTAAAAAGATTAAGAGAGAAACAATACCAGCTAATAATTTTTTGTTTAAAAACATATTTTTATAATAAACTATCTAACCTATCGGAAGCGGTATTAACTGCCCCTTCTAAACTACTTCTACCTGTGGTATATGACTCCACCATTTCTTGAAAAATAGCATTAGATTGTGTTCGGTTTGGATCATACCAAGCTTTGCTCATAATAGCAGATTTATTAAATATAGTTTTAACCGCACTTGATTCAGTTTGTGCCAAAATATCCCGACGGGCAGAGGAAACATTAAAGATATCTTTCCAATAAGGAAAAGCCGAGGCACTAGTCAAAGCATTCAAAACTGTGTAAGTTCCAGCCGGATTAGCTGAATTTTTCAAAATAGCCAAGCCCAGTAAATCACCAGTGGTACTATAAACTATTTTATTACCAGAACCTTGAGGTAATAAAGCAACCGCAAAATTCAAATTAGGATTTTTATTTTTAACTGCTGTAAATTCTGATGCTAAACCAAAATACATAGCCAAATCACCATTAGCAAAAACATCCAAAGAATTAGGCAAAGAACGATTCCAAGAATAATTTGGTTTAACGGGATTAGAAAAATTTGTAAAAAATTGTAAGGCTAAAACTGCTGGTGAAGTACCAGAATTAAAATCATCTTTTAATGTGCTTTCAAAAGAACCGTCAGAAGAAAAACTCACAATAGGATTACCTGCTTGAATAAATAAAGCACTTAAAATATCTTTAGCATCACGAACATTTCTAAACTCGCCTAAGGCTACAGTACTACGCAAAATATTTGACGCTTCATCTTTTTGAGTCAGTTTAGGTATTAAATCAGAAACTTCTATCCAAGTGCTGGGAACTTTAGTCAAACCAGCATTATTAAAAATATCTCTATTCCAATACATTACTAACGGATCCACACTAAAAGGTAAGGCTAGGACACCCGTTTTGTCCAAATAAAGCTCTCCAGCTTGAATAAATGTATCTTTAAATGTCAGCTCTGGTAAAACTGTATAAGGAATAGGGTAAATTTTATTACGATAACGGACAATCAAATCTGTCGGGAGAATAATGGCATCTGGACCAATACCACTAGCCAAAACTTCAATCAAATCTGAATCAAAAGAAGCGGGACTTTTTTCAGTATAATCTATTGTATATTTTAAATTAGATTCACCAAAATAACGGGAAAAAAAAGAAGAAAAATCATCCGCGGATAAGGTTCCCCACAAACTAATGCTAATACTTGTTTCCGTACTAGTAGATGAGCGGTAAGTGGCAAATAAAATGGCACCAACAATTATAAAAAAAATAAAAGCTCCAAACACTACATATTGAAAAAGTTTACTATTTTTCATTCTATATATATTATACCTTTTTTCTAAAAATTAAACCATAATGATGCTCCCCTGCTGATATTTCACGGTCTAAAACAAAACCGTGATCTTGAAAAATATCGGTCATTTTTATTTTAGATATCACATCTTTTTCTAAAGGACCAATTCCACTAAAAGAACCATCCCAATCTAATACTAAAGCTCGGCCATTTGATCGTAAAAGCCTTTTTATTTCCAAACATAAACCATCTTTATTTTCAATTTGAAAAAAGAGATTACCAACAATAACAGCATCCAAAGAATTTTCTCGTAATTTAGTTCCACCTAAATGTTCCAAATCACCCCAGATAACTTCTACATTATTTAATCTATTTTGTTTAACATTATTTTTTAATTTTTGTAATAAGTCCTTTTGAATATCCACAGCAAAAACTCGCCCCGATGGAGCCACTGCTTTTGCCGCGGCTAAAGTGTAAAAACCCGAGCCCGAACCAAAATCTGCTACCATCATTCCGGGAGTAAGAGCAAATTGTTTTATATTATTTTCCGGATCAGAGAACATATATAATATTATACTATAAAATTAACCTATATACTAATAAACTACAAATATTGTTGTAATTTATTAAAACCATACCTACTTTGAACTATTTTTTGTATATATTCTATGTCATATTCTCCGTTACTTTTTAAAGGCATAGGTATCATAAAATTTCTTAGCCTTTTTTCTGAGAGTTTCCTATAATAATTAAATCCCCATCTTTGCCTATAAATCTGAAAACCGATATAAAATAATAAAGATGGATTATATTCCCCTTTTAGTTTTAAGACTGCGTTGTCTCCACTTGTAATAAAATTATCAATTTGAAAAAAAGTCTGTCCGCAACTCCCATTCAAAGCAACAGTAAGACATTTTCCTTTTGAATTAGACTCCTCATTTACAAAATTTGAAACCCCGTTATCTTTAGAGCTTGTGGTAACATAGGGGATATTACCATCCAGATTCATAGCATTTTGTGGCAAAGCACTTTTTCTTTCAAAATCACACAATTTCGGTAGAGGAATCAATTTTATTTTTGTATTTTCTTTTATCTCTAGACTATTATTTTTTTGGGGAAGAAACTTCTTTAAATATTCTTCATAAGAAATATTAAACTTTTCAATTCTAATTTTCTTTTTATTTAATTTGGCAGGAGTTATCTGTCTACCATATCTATATCTCCACTTATCCTGACGAATTTGAAAAGAAATTTGGTATAATTCTTCTAAACTTATTTTTTCTTTGGGGATTAAAACTAGACAGTTATCATCCACAGAACAATCAATATTTTGAACAAATGCTTCTCCTATACTCCCAGTACTTGGACAGGTAATAAAAGGTGCTTTAAATTTTGATTTAATATCAAAAAAACCAAAAAGACCGTTGTCCTCACCGCTTGAGGAAATGAGAATATTATCACCTTCTGTCCCGTCTAATCTTTCTTTATTGTGATATTCTCGTTGCCCGTAAACAATATTAAACAATTTTTCAATTGTTGTGATCATTTTTCAATCTTTTCTAATTTATGAATATATTTTATTTTAAAAGCAATTGCTTCTCTTATCATTTCGTCTAAACCATCTTTTAATTCTTCTAGGTTAGGAATAGCACTATCCAAATACGTTTCAGCTACTAACTCACAATTTTCATCATTCTTATCTAAAAGACAAAGCTTTTTAAATTCAGGTATAGATTCAAATTCTGAGGATTTACCAGCAACAAAATTTTTTAATTCTTCTTTAATTTCTTCGAGCATGTTTTTTACTCTCTTACTTTCTTTCCTTACCCCCTTCTTTTTAACAAATCCATCTTGAATACATCTAGCAAAATACACCTTATCTTTTTCAAAATTATGTGGAGTACCTTTTTTAATAAAAATCCCAACTGTCCCCACTGCCACAGGATAAAAAAGGTCTTCGGGAAAAGTTATAACTGATAATAGTTTATTACCGCCCAACAAAATATCTTTCCTCCAGCTTTTTGTTGTTTTTTCTATTAAAACAGATATAGGTAGTACAGCAAACAAAACACCACCGTCCGACATTTGTTTAAGAGCATGTTCAATAAACTTGTATTCTTTTTCGCTACCCTTTTTTAAGGCAAAGGGTGGATTCATCATTACTTTTGTAATAGGTGGTATTCTTTTCTCTAAATCTTCAGCAAGATATTCGGCCCTATAAACCTTACCATCTGTTTGCGCATTAAGCCATTTTTTAAAACAATTACCTTCTATCATATTATTTTTCCCATCACCTCTAAAAATCATATTAACAATAGCTAGAGAAATAATTGCATCCTGTTCCTCCACTCCATACATTCCATTTAATCTGAAATTTTCAAAAGCATTCTGATCATTTTCTGTCTTTTTTCTAACCTCATCGAAAGCAGAAACAAGAAAGCCACCGGTTCCACAGGTCGGGTCAAATACTAAATCTCTAGCGTTGATATCCAATACCTCTGACGCAAATCTTGTTATATGCCTAGGGGTTAGTACAATTCCTATATCTTTTGCACCATTACCATATTTTAGAAAAACCTCGTAAAATTTACCCAAAACATCCTTGCCAGAATTCATTGCCGACCTTATGTTTAGGTTTAGCAGTTCTTGATAAGTCTTTTTTATTGCTTCCTTTACTTTAATGTGATTATCAGAACTTGTTGGTTCATCTATTTTGATATAATTAGAAAAAGAAAGTTTTTCGTGTTTTTTTAAGATAGACTTAACCCTAGAATTAATATTGTCAATTAAAACATCACAAGTTTGAACTAAATCAATCTCGCTTTTATCAGACATTGCAAGCAATAAGGCAGAAATAAATCTAGCTCTATAATCCTTATTTATTGAATTCTCATGTAAAATTTCATTTATATTTTCAGCGGTTTCTAAGAATTCTTCTTCGGTAATTTCAACATCTTTTAAATTCGCATCATTCTTTTCTAAAATATTTTCTATTTGTTGTTTTGAGAGAAAACTCGTTATGTTTTCATCGTTTTCTTTTATATCTTCCCACTTCCCATTTTTAAAATATTGACTTTTTGCAATATATCCCTCCTCAAAATTTCCTGCTATTCCAGTGATAAATAGGACTTTAATCCTATTACTCTTATTTATTTTATCAGCATAATCTTCTCTGGCTTCTTTTAAAGCTTGGTCTATCTTATTTCTTTCATTTTTTGCCTCAATAACATAAAAAACTTTCTCGTTTATTTCTACAATATTTTCTGGTTTGGTCTGTCCTAAAAAAGTTTTAATTTCAGAAATCTTTAAACATTCCCCTTGTGTATATATTTGGTTTTTCAACCAACCTTTTTTACCAACTAATTCATTAATAATATAAACATAGGCATGAACTTCAGAATTTTTGATGTTCATTTTTTTCATAATTTAATTATACCTTGACGAACTTTTACAAACAAGTGACGGAAGCCAAGAAGTCACCGTCACGAAGTTTCATAATACGGACGCCTTGAGTTTGGCGACCGAGTGTGGGGATCTCTTTGGTCGCCACCCGAATCACCTGACTCTTTTTAGAGATCGCGGCAATTTCTTCCATTTCTTCCGTCATCACTTTAGCGGACATAATATCCCCCGTTTTAGCTGTCACCTTCATCGTCTTAATACCTGACCCACCCCGCTTTTGAACTTTATATTCTTTCATAGCGGTTTTTTTACCATAACCATTAGAGCTAATCACAAAGAAAACGGGACTAGACATTGTTTTCTTAACAATATCGGTACTAACCACAAAGTCTCCTTTACCAAGTTTAACCGCCCGCACCCCAGCGGCCCCTCGGCCCATTTCCCGAATATCACTTTCCTTAAAACGAATAGACTGCCCCTTAGCGGTGGCTAAAATAAGTTCATCCGTTGGGGCCACAAACTGTACCGAGGTTAATTCATCACCAGCATGCAAACTAATAGCAATCAAACCACTGCGACGGACATCATGAAAAGCAGAGGCGTCCACCTTTTTAGCCACCCCTTGTTTTGTCACCATCATCAAAGCCAATTTGCTATTTTTAAGTTTCTTAGGCATTGCCAAGACAGAAGTCACCCTTTCTTCCGGCGAAATGGAAAGATAATTTACCAATGCTTTACCTTTAGTGGCTTTTTTGCCCTCTGGTAATTCATGCATTTTAATTTGGTAAGCTTTACCTTTATCACTAAAGAAAAGAATGTCATTATGTGTAGTGGCAGTTAAAAAATTCACCACAAAGTCTTCATCTTTGGTGTCCAAATCCACCACCCCCACTCCCCCTCTTTTTTGTTTTTTATAATCATCCGGATTAGTTCTCTTAATATAACCACCAGTAGTTAATACCAACACATTTTCTTCATCGGGAATCAAATCCTCATCAGACATTAAGCCCACTCCTTGCTTTACAATTTTAGTTTTTCGGTCATCAGCATACTTTAGCGCGGTTTCTTTTAATTCCTCTTTGACAATATTCAAAATTTTCTTAGCACTCGCCAAAATTTCTTTCAAATTTTTAATCAAAGATTGCACCTCCACCAGTTCATCTTCAATTTTTTGTCTTTCCAAACCAGACAAGCGACCGATCTTCATATCCACAATAGTTTGTGCTTGAATTTCAGAAAACTTAAAAGCTTTCATCAAATTTTTCTTGGCATCTTCAATATCTTTAGATTTTTTGATTATTTTTATAATTTCATCAATATGATCCAGTGCTTTTTTCAAGCCCAATAAAATATGCTCGCGGGCTTCCGCTTTTTTCAAGTCAAATTCCGCTCGACGTTTGACCACTATTTTACGGTGATCTACAAATTCATCTAGAAAAGATTTTAAAGACAAAGTTTGTGGTACACCACCAACGAGTGCCACCATGTTATAATGAAAAGCCTCTTCTAACTGGGTGTGTTTGTAAATAAAATTCAAAACTTTTTGTGGTTGAGCGGACGGTTTCAAATCAATCACGATACGCAAATCTTTGGCACTTTCATCTCGCAAACCTTTTATTCCTTCCACTTTTTTCTCCCGCACCAAATCCGCAATGGCAATGATCAGTTCCGCTTTGTTTACGCGATATGGAATGGAGGTAATGATAATTTGATACGCCCCTTTTTTGTCTTCTACAATTTCGGCCACCCCCCGAACCACCACTCCACCTCGGCCAGTGGCATAAGCATGATTAATATCTGTTTGATTGTAAGCAATACCAGCCGTTGGAAAATCCGGCCCTTTAATAAAACCAAGTAAATCTTCCGTGGTAGTTTCTGGATTATCAATCAAGTGTACCGTGGCATCCACCACTTCTTTGAGATTGTGTGGTGGAATATTGGTGGCCATACCCACGGCAATACCCAAAGTTCCATTCAAAAGTAAATTAGGTAAAGCGGCCGGCAAAACATCTGGTTCTTTTCTGGTATTATCATAGTTTGGTCGCCACCCTACAGTTTCTTTTTCTAGATCCTTTAGGAGTTCGCCGGCAATTTTAGACATTTTGGCTTCGGTATATCTCATTGCGGCCGCTGAATCCCCATCTATGTTTCCAAAGTTTCCTTGACCAACAATTAAAGGATAACGATAAGAAAAGTCTTGAGCCATTTTGACCATGGCATCATAAACGGAAGCATCCCCATGCGGATGAAAGTTACCAAGCACTTCACCAACTACCGCCGCCGATTTTCTAGTCTTGGCACCGGCGGTCAAACCCATCTCATGCATCGCAAAAAGAATTCGTCGATGCACTGGCTTTAAACCATCACGGACATCCGGTAAGGCGCGTTGAGTGATGACGGACATTGCATAATCCAGATAAGATTCCTTCATCTCCACGGTAATATTTCTCGCAAAAATACTCTTCTCCGCTACTATCTCTTTTATTTCCCCGCCTTCTCCCAAGGGGCGGGCAGGTTTTTTATTTTCTTCTTTGGCCATTTTTTATTATGATTATCGCAGATTACAAAGTCAAACTATCACTCGTTGTTGCTTCAATCACTTCCACAGGTATTATCACATCACTTTTTTTACTTAAATCAGAAAAGACCTTACTAAACTCCTCTTTAATTACTTGCCACGGACTGAGAGAACTTAACAAACTCGGTTTTTGATTGACAATTTGATCATCAGCGGCGGTTTTAGCTGTAAAAGAAAACCATAAGCCGACAATAATCAAAGTAAGAATAATGGCAATAATTAAAGCTAAAAGCTTTTTTGATCCGTCTGATTTTTGTCTAATGTTTGTTAAAAGTCCCATATTTTAAATATTAAAATAAAATTACACCACTGCCTCCAAAACAATAATTTCCCCTTCTTTACCTTCCAAATCTTTTTTCTTAATGGTTAACTTATCAATTGCTTTGACATTTTCCTCTCCGGCTTCTTTTAAAAACTTTTTTAAAGCTCCCGCTGTACCAACCTGATCACCCGCCCGACTAGACGATCCATGTCGTTCGGGCGGATAATGCATCGGAATAATAACTTTTGGCTCCAAAGTCACTGCTAATTTATTAGCTTTGGCCACATCCAAGACACCATCATCACCAATTGGTAAAAACAAAATATCAATATCTTCAATTGCTTCCAAAAATTCCGCACTTAATTTTTCATCAGACAAGGCCCCCAAAAAACATAATGTCATTCCTTCCAAAACCACCGTATAAACAGTGTTTATTTTTTCACTCTTACCATAGTTAGTTTTAGACTGAAAACCTTTTATAAAAACACCTTTAGTTTCATATTCGCCGGGGCCAGAAATAACCAATGGATTCTTACCATTATAGGAAAGGTTTTCTACGCCATTAAAATCAGGATGATTAGCGGACACCAAAGCCACATCGGCAAAAAAACGAGTAGTCTTAAATTTGCTTTCCTTGGAGATAGGGTTGAAAGCGAGGATAGTATCCCCAAATTGAACTTTAAAAAATTCCACTCCCTGATAAGTGATGATCATAACTTCTTAATTATAGCAAAAATAAAAGCGGAATACAACACTCCACTTTAGTTGTATTTATTTTATAAATATGTATAATAATAAAGTTATTAGTTAGTAGCAAGAAGTAACACCAGTGGGACGGTTACCAATGGACCTTTTTGGCGAAGTAATCCGCCTTAGAGAGCGGAATTTTTTATAAAATTTATGGCAAAAAAAGTAAAAGTAGTAGACGAAACAACAACTGAAGAAAAAGCCATCAAAGTCAAGAAGGATAGCTTGATGACCAAGATTGTGGAAAAAAGTATTACTCCACCAAGCTTTGGCGATGTGGTAGAAGGTGAAGTAATTGGTATAGAAAAATCTTGTGTTTATATTGATTTACCACCATATGGTACCGGTATTATTTTTGGTAAAGAATTTATCAATGCCCGAGATATTATAAAAAAAATTAATATCGGTGACAAAGTTTCTGCTAAGGTGGTGGATACTGGAAATAAAGACGGCTACATTGAATTATCTCTAAAAGAAGCTAGACAAGCCTTGATTTGGGATGAAGCTGAAGAAGCCATAAAAAATAAAACTATTTTGGAATTACCAGTTACTGAGGCTAATAAAGGAGGTTTGATTATTACTTGGCAAGGAATAAAGGGTTTTCTTCCCGCCTCTCAACTCAAGACTGAACATTATCCACGAATCAATGATGGTGACAAAGATAAGATTTTAGATGAATTAAAAAAATTAGTCGGTCAAAAAATTTCCGTAGCCATTATTACCGCCTTACCGAAAGAAGGTAAATTGATTTTCTCGGAAAAAAATATTGAAAAGAAAGGCAAACAAAAAATGGTGGCCAAATATAAAGTAGGTGATGTTTGTTCTGGTGAAATAACCGGTATTGTGGATTTTGGAATTTTCTTGAAAATTGAAGACGGTTTAGAAGGTTTAGTTCATATCTCCGAAATAGATTGGACGCTAGTAGAAAATCCTCGCGCCTTTTATAAAATGGGTGATAAAGTGGATGTTAAGGTAATTGAAGTAAAAGATGGCAAGATTTCCCTCTCCATCAAAGCCTTGAAAGAAAATCCATGGATTGAAGCAGAAAAGAAATACAAAAAAGGTGATGAAATAAAGGGAGTGGTCATCAAGTTCAGCAAACACGGAGCCATTGCTTCCATTGAAGAAGGTATTTCCGGTTTGGTACATATTTCCGAATTTGGCACGGAAGCTAATATGAAGGAAAAATTGGAACTAGGCAAAAGTTATACCTTTAAAATCCTTCTCTTTGAAGCCAAGAATCAAAAAATGGGTCTCTCTTTTGTGGATTCGGTGAAGAAGTAATAAAAATAGAAAAAATTTGAAGCTACGCATGGAGTTTTGTTATTCTTGCTTTAGTTCATCAAATCTTGAAGTTCTTTTTGATGGGACATCATCACTTCCAAAGTAGCACTTTGCTGATCTTTACCGGCCTTCATCTTGACCTGCACCTCCGCCGCAATATCCGAAAAAAGCTTCGGGTTCTTTTCCACCGCTTGAATTATTTTATTTTGTTGCTCTTCTGGCACTCCCTTGAGCTGATTCTTGAGCATCTTCTTCAAAAGCAAATCTTTAAAAAATGACATGGTTTTCTTGTCCGACCAAAATTCATATTTTGGTTTAGGATTGTTAGTTTATAAAGTGGACCTAGGCGGAATCGGACCGCCGTCTCGTCAATGCGAATGACGTGTGCTACCACTATACCATAGGCCCGTCCGGCCATTCTAACAGAAAACTTTTATTTTTTCTATTTTTAGGTATAATCAAATGACTGAGCGGTTTTCTGTCTTGGGCGATTAGCTCAGCTGGTTAGAGCGTACGATTCACATTCGTAAGGTCGGAGGTTCGACCCCTCCATCGCCCACACATTGCTTCCGGGTCGCTAGACCCTGAGGCTTTGCGAAGGGCCTATAGTTCAGTGGTAGAACGCATCCATGGCATGGATGAGGTCGGAGTCCGATTCTCCGTAGGTCCACCAAAATAAGACTCATAATAAGGCTTCTAACGAAGTCCACAACGGTTCTACCTGTCTTTGCCGTTCACTTCGTGGCAATCTGTCATCTCTTCCCTACCAAGGAAGAACAACAGAAAGCCTGACAACCACCCACACGCGAGCAAGGAAAACCACCTTACACTCGTGTCGGGTGGTTTTCTTTTAATATCTCGCTCTATCTAACAAAATTAGTCTTTTAAGTCTGTCGTCCATACCGTCTGTAACTTGTAGACATTTTGGAAGAATACTGTCACTTTCAATATCGTTGCTACCGGCGGGCAAGATAAAAACATTGCCACTTTCCGGATCTTTTCCTAGAACCACTTTTATTCCTTCGGCCTGACACCTTTTTATTATTTCATCAATTGGAGTAGCAAAACCGGGATATTCTTCATCTGCATTTTTTATTTTTTCATAAGATTCAGTATCAATACCAGAAAAGGGAAAAACCTCTGACCCTTCGCTAAGTTCTCTCGCCAGAGAAATAATCTCTGCTTTTCTCTGTTCTTTTATTTCCGCCTCGCTTTTTGGTTGGTCAAAATTCATAAGGAAAGTATAGCATAAAAATGAATTGGTAAAAATGTCTTTAATATGCTATATTTTCCCCACTGGGCCCTTAGCTCATCTGGCTAGAGCGCCTCATTTGCAATGAGGAGGTGGCAGGTTCGAGTCCTGTAGGGTCCACCAAACGAAACATTGTCGGAATTAAGAAAATGGAGCGATTTTGCGGGAGCCAAAATCGCGCTATCAATTTTTTCAAAACCCTTTCCGCCTACG
>Ga0208375_1000548_pt1 | contig 53378 bp, 59 predicted proteins | sample RifOxyD1_FD_184038 | JGI IMG/M metagenome (GOLD analysis project Ga0208375, IMG submission 184038) | Soil microbial communities from Rifle, Colorado - Rifle Oxygen_injection D1 (SPAdes) | ecosystem: Environmental > Terrestrial > Deep subsurface > Rock core/Sediment | place: Rifle, Colorado... | reverse complement strand
TAACCCACCAGATTACGCTGGTACCAAAGAACTAAACAAAGCATTGCTTTCCAGATTTGCTATTTGTATACATGCTGACTTTCCAAATGAAAAAACCGAATTAGAAATAATTGAAAATCATTTAGGAAATGCTGTAGCAAAATCTGAGTTAGCAATAAAATTAGTTGCTTTAGCAAACAAAACAAGATCAGATAAAGAAATCCCTTCAACTGGCGTAACCTATGCTTTAAATACCAGAGACATTCTAAACACTTTAAAACTTGCAGAAAATGCAGATCCAATGGAATCTTTGCTTTTAGCTTTTGGAAACAAACTAGAAAAAGAAGACAAGTCATCACTTAAAACAACTGCCAGATTGTATCTTCCAACCAAGAAAAAAGCCAATGCAACACGAGCTATTGTTTCTAGCATAGACAAATTAGAAATTGGAGCAAGTTATGTTTTAGACAATGATGTTCACAATGCATATTTTGCAATGACTTCCGACAAAGATGCTTATGAAAAAATGGTTGCAGGTAAAATTGCAGAAGTAATTGGCTATGGTAGGCAAGATGCAATTAAAAATGATGAGTTTACTATTGAAGCCTTTTTCTGGGAAAACCAAGATGAATCTTCTAAAACAGAAATTAAAAATGCAGGAAGCAAAATTGGAAGTGCAATTAAAATTACTTCAGGTCCCAATAAAGGCAAATATGGATTTATTATGCATCATATAGATTTAGATAATACAGCAAATATTATTAATAGCATTTATGAAATAAAATGAGAAAAAATGAATTTGAGCGCATAGCAAAAATACTTGCTAAAGAACACAAAATAGAAATTGTAGAAGGTGAAAGCTGGAGTGCGAATATTAAAAGCAGAACGGTTTACTACAGACAAGAAGATATTTTTAATCTTTCTGAAGACCATATTTTAGGTTTGATACTCCATGAAATTGGCCATATTCACTACACAACAGACATAGAATTGCCGGTGAGAAATAAGGAACTGACTCACTGCACGATGAATATGTTAGAAGATATTTCTATTGAACATATTATCGGCAATGATTATCCCAATGCAGGTGAAATACTTGAATCAACAAAAGAGGAAGTAATAGATAATCTATTAAAAATTCTAAAGAACCTAAAAATATCAGTTCACGAAAAAGCCTTGTTATTTGCAGCAACAAGGTTTGAGAACAGAGGATATTCAACAGGATTAGAACCCCATGAAATTCTTGGAGAAAAAATATCACAGATAATGCTAAAAAGAAAATCTGAAATTCTAGAAAGAAAATACACAAAAGATTTGTTGCCTTTAGCTAACGAAATAGTTGAGCTGATAATTCAAATGGCTGGAGAACCAACTGCTGAAGAAAAAATGCAAATGATGGAAAATTCAGGAAATAACGGAAATGCTAACCGAACAGACAGCCAAGGAATAATACAGAAAAAAGCCATTAACGGTTTAAAAGCAGGACATGGCTGGAACGAAGGAATTGAGATGGCTCATAGAGTTGCTTTGGTAAATGAAATCTGTGATATGGCTATTTTTATTGGTAAAAAGCTAAGAACAATTTTGAAAAGAAACAATGCAATGGAATTTGGTGGAAGATTTAGAAGTGGAAAGCTTTTAGCTAAAAGATTAATAAGGACAAAGATATTAAAAGACAGAAAACCCTTTGCCCACCGAATTGTAAAAAGCAACCAAAGCTATGCTTTTGCAATAGCAGCTGATGTTTCTGGCTCAATGTTTGATGCCAATGAACCCAGAGAAACTTTTGGAAGTTATGCATTATCAAGCATGCTAATGGTTGGCGAAGCTTTAAGATTAGCTGGAATCCCAAGATCAATGACAATCTTTGGATATAATACCAATGTAGTAGCTCCAATGGGAAAACTTCCAATAACTTTTGAGCAATTAGGAAATGAAAAGGCTATTAAAAAAGCAAGGCCAGGAGGAACTGAAATTAATAAAGCCATTGATGCCTGTGTTAATGAGCTGTCAAAAGTAAGAGCAGAAAGAAAAATATTGATTATTTTAACTGATGGTTCAAGTTACATAGAAGATATGAAAATATCTCACAAAAAAGCTTTGGAAGCTGGCATTGAACCCTTAGGAATTACCATAGGCAAATATGACAGCAAAACAATGAATGATGTTTTTGGGAAAGATAAAAATATAGTAATAGAAGATGTAAAAAATAAAAAATTAATTGGCAAAGCCTTCATTGATATTTTAAAAGAATCAGTGAAAAAATCATTATGAAAAATATAGATAGATTAGCGCAACACATAACAAAATATGGAACAAAAGACATTTTAGTTCATGCAATATTGGGAACAAAAAATTGGATTGTATGCCAAATCTTAGCACCAAATAAATGGCTAATTATTTTAATGGATCCAATGGGAAATGTGACATACAATTTAGGGATAGTAAATAATGTGCAACTCGAAACGCTTTGGAAGGAAATAATAAGGTGGGAATTGGAAACAAGAGTGTCTCAAATATTGTTAGCAGAAGAACTAAAAAAGAAGATACAAAACTTCAAAAAATATTATGCCAGAAATTACAAGAAGTTCACAAAGTTTAGAGAAAGAAGAAAAAAGAAAAATAGAATTAAAAAGTAATTAAAATTTATGGACAAAGAAAAATTAAGTGAAATATATATTAAGCCAGAAAATAGATTGCCAGAAGAACAAATAAATAAGTGTCTTTCAGAATCAAAAGAATCTTCTACTCCGGTGGTTGAGATGCACGATGGCAAAGTTATGCCGGTGTATATGTTTGGAGGTGCTTTAGTAATTAGATCAAAACTTGGAAATGCAAATATGGATATTATGATGACGCTTATGCATCATGTTGAGAGTGACAAGATTGAACTTCGAGGAAGAATAAGATACGAAACAACAGGACGCAAGACTGTATTTAATAGACCAGAAATGTTTGATTTGAAAGATTATGAAGATGCAAGACAAGAAGTAAGGAATATGTATCTACAGTTAATTAAAGAAACACCCATTAAACCTTTAGCAACTGCATGGGAACTGGAATTCAAAATTGGCGAGACCACAGAGAACATTATCAAAAAAATGGAATCAAGTAATCACTTCAATATTGGGATTGTTCCGACAAAATAGCGTCACATAGCGTAAAAGACCCGGGTCTAACAAGGCTCGGGTTTTTTTATTGGCTGTTATTCTTGTGAGTTACTTAACTTTAAAGTAAGTTGAGATTTTCAGGATTTTCAATTTTTTAATTTGCAGGCGGGTTTTTAAAATCTGCCTAACGGATTTTTATGCGGTTTAATAATAATGCCCGGATTTATGCGGGATACAAATAATCATAAATACGCCTCTCGTATTTTATAAGCAAACTCAATAATTTATACATCATATAAATATCTTTTATCCATAAATCGTTTAAATAATTCGAAATACAGACAAATATAGCCCTATTTTGCTATAAGTGATATAATAAAAAATAAATTAAAATTACAATTATATGATTCAAATAAATAATGATATTTTAAGAAAAGTTTATGATCACCTTAAGTATTTATGTAATGAAAAATTATATAATATGTTGCCCGAGGAACAAAAAAAAGAAGAGGATAAAATAATAGGAAGTAAAAGTATTAAATATGTTAAGATAACTGAGAAAGGCAGATTCTCTTTTGGAGAAACTTTTAGTTTAAAATTTGAAGATCTTCCTTATGCATTCGAAGAATTAGAAAAACGTGAACTATTAAAATTTTTTGGTCGCTGTACAGTAAATAAAGTAAACCCAGCAACGCAATATTCTGAAGCAGTACCCGCATATGCAGTTCAACTTTCTGGTTTTAAAGACTCAGAAATTGAATTTAGAAATAATCATAAAAAGTATACTGGCATACAGTTAAACGCTAAAAGCTGGAACGAAGTTAAAATAGAATTTTTGAATGCATTTGAAATTGAAATATCTGTTAATAACAATATTATAGAAAAATTTAGTGTTGATCGGTTAAAATTTTATAACGGACCAAAAAGTAAAAAGCCTGATAGACAATGGCAATTTTTAAGAGCACTGTCATTTCTACAAGGAAAAAACGGAATGGGTGCCACAAAGGATGCAATGTGTTCATCGTTAAGTACTAAGCCCAATAAAAAGATAGAAGATAATAATTGCGAAAAAATTGTAAAAAAATTATCAGACAATTTAAATAATGCTTTTGGAATGAGCGGGAAACCAATAAATTCTTATGAAGATTATAAATGCTACAAACCAGTTTTTACTTTGATACCAGAAACTATAATAAGGGGTGACGGAGAATCCTTTATACTTCCAAGAAGCAACTTTAATGATAATATCGGCTACGAAAAAGACAAAAACGACACTGACTATCTTGACAATGATTATGACTATAAAGAAGAAAATTAAATAAAAAATAAATACAAACCCTCACTGAATTTCAGTGAGGGTTTTTTGATTCGCCAAATGTTTATTTGACTCATTTGATATCGATTTTTAAAAAAAATAAAGCTAAGACAACTTCTCAAAAATCGGCGTCCTGAAATTTCAGCATTATTTATGTAGGGCACAAAAATTAAAATTTTAAAATTATATGACAAAAGCAACGCAAAACAAAAAATTAGAAAAAATCGAAAATATCTCTTCGGAAAATGCCAATGAAATGATAAAAATTTCGGATTTGGGGGTTGCATCAGCAATAATAACTGCCGGCTTCGAGATAGTCACTATGGATAAAGAAGACCCAAGAAGAGTTAAATTTGTTTTTTCACGAAAAAGAGAAATCGAAAAGGTCGTTGATGAGTATTGGGCTAATCATCTCAAACAAAAAACCCGTTCTTTTTGGGATAATGTAAAAAACCTAAAAAATAGATTACATTCTAACGACTAAAACCATGCTTTCAGACAAAGCCCGAGAGGCATTTAAAAAAATATATAAGGAAGAATTTAAAGAAGAAATTTCAGACGAGCAAGCCGAAGATCTCGGATTTAACCTGCTAACATTATTTTCCTATATTTACAAACCGGTTAAACAGGAGTGGGTAGACAAATTAGATAAAGAAAATAAAGAAAAACAAAAAACTATTAAAAAATAAAAGACATGCGACAGAAAACATTAAATTTAATCTATCAAGTAAAGATAATTCTAAATAATTACAATGTCAGAATAACCGTTAGACAACTTTACTATCAACTGGTAGCAAGGCAAATTATTGAAAATAATCTTAATTCGTATAAACGGCTGGATAGTATTTTATCTGACGCAAGGAAAAATGGCAATTTAAAATTTAACGATTTTGTGGATAGGGTGAGAAGGCCAATCAAAACCTCATCATGGATAGATTTAAAAGACTTTTTCGCTACTGTTAAAAATTCTTACAAGAGAAACAAATGGCAAGGGCAAGAAAATTACGTAGAGGTTTGGCTAGAAAAAGATGCTTTAGCTGGAGTATTTGAGCCAATCACCAGAAAATATGATTTAAATTTATCGATTGGCAGAGGATATCAAAGCTTAAGTTCGTTAAATGATGCCGTAAATAGATTTCCAATAGACAAAGATATTCGCATTCTATATTTTGGGGATTTTGACCCAACAGGATTAGATATTCCAAGAAGTGCTGAAGAAAATTTAAACAAACATTTCGGGTTATATCCAATTTTTGAAAGATTAGCTCTTACCGAAGATGATATTGCCAAATATAAATTGCCACCCGCCCCAACCAAAAACACTGACTCGAGGGCTCATGCCTTCGTCAAAGAACACGGAAACATCACCGTTGAACTAGATGCCCTTCCGCCAGATGTGCTGACTAAGAGGATTGAAGAAAATATTGTTAAAAATCTTGATATGGTTCAATTTATGCAAGACCTGAATACCGAAAAAAGAGAAATAGAAGAACTTAACAAACTTCAATTCAAATTATAAAAAATTAAAACAAAAAAATGAGGCAACTTCCAACAAAACCAAATAAGCGACAAAAATTAATAATCGATGCGGTAGCAGATTATTACGGGGACGGGGCGACTAGACAAGAAAAAATGGATTCAAAGATCATTGCATTATTCTTAATGGGCCGAAAGGCAAGATTACAGCCTCTATCTGAAGAGCAAAAAAAAGACATGCAAGCCATTAAAAATAATATTAGTGACAGAATTTATTCCGACAGCTTCTCTAAATAGTTCTGCAAACCCCTTATTTAAAGAGTTTCTGTGTCAATTTTAGTCGGGACGCAAGATATTACACAACAAAACCATACATTTGCCCATTTCAAAAGACTAAATTGGGCACCCAAGGAGAAAATTACAATTAAAAATAAAATTAAAATTATATTAATATGAACAACGACAATATAAAAAAAGTTGCTAAACAATATTTAGAAAAAGGATGGGGCGTAATTCCTATTAATTTCTTTAAAGCCACAACAGAAGATGGAAAAATCAAAAAGCAATTTAAATTTTTGCCTACATACAAGGAATACCACCAAAAGAAAATTGCTCCAGAAGCAGTAGATCAAATTTGGAATGGATATAATGGGGTAGCTATAACTACTGGGGAAATTAGTGGCATTAGTGTAATAGATGTTGATTGGAAAGATCTTCCCGAAATTAAGGACCTACCAGAAACTTTTACAGTAGAAACCTACAAAGGATACCATTTTTATTATAGATACAATAGTGAAGTTAAAACGATTAATGAAACCTTTATTATTGGTGATAGGGAATTTAATGTTGATCAGAAAAATAATGGAGGAATAGTTTTTGCAGAACCAAGTAGATATGAACTACCGAACGGAGATATCGCAGAGTATAAAATAGTAAAAAATCTGCCATTGGCTGAATTTTCAACCGAATGGCTAAAAAATATTTATAAAAAATATAAACCAGAAAAAATAAATGGGGAAGGAGAAATAGTAAAAAGGGATTTTGGAGAAATTATATACGGAGTAAGCCAAGGAGAAAGAAATGATGCGGCTGCGTCATTAGTCGGAATGTTTATGTCTTACCTGCCAAAAGATAAATGGGAAGACTACGCTTGGCCACTATTAAGAGTTTGCAACACTCAAAATACACCACCTTTACCAGAGCAGGAGATAAGAAACACCTTTAACTCAATAGCCGAGAACGAAACAAAAAAACAAGAATCATTGTCTGGAGAAATAAAATGGACCCCGTCAGCCTCGCTGCTGGAACTTCTAAATAAGAAATTTCCCGAAAAAAAATGGCTTGTTGAGAATATTTTTCAAAGAGGAACAATTAACCAAATATCGGCTCCCCCACAACAATGGAAAACGTGGCTTACACAACATATGGCTATATGTATTGCAACGGGAGAGAAGGTTTTCGGCCAATTCCCGACCGACAAGCAAAGCGTAATGATTATTAACGAAGAAGACCCTGAATCAGACGTAAGAGAAAGGTTATCATTTCTATTAGGTGAAGCAAAAAATCTGCCTATTTATATTCATGCAGATAAGGGTATAAAACTTGAAGAAGAAATAACAACAAAATTACTGAAAGAAGCCAAGGAGAAAAATATCGGATTCATTATTTTTGATTCATTAAGCGTGATACACAATGCAGATGAAAATTCCGCAAAAGAAATGAATATTGTGTTTGAGCAAATGAAAAAATTTACAAGAGAAGGAATTACAGTACTTTTCACAAATCATCATAGGAAAAAAAGATATAACGGAAAAGACGATATACAAGAACAGACCAGGGGAAGTACGGTAATTAATGCTGTTCCCTCTGGGCATATCACTTGTGAAGAAAAAATCCAAGATGGTAATACATTTATCATTATAAGACAAGCAAAGCTTAAGGGTGCCAAAAAAATAAATCCATTTTCAGTAAGAGTCGAATCGTCAACTGGAAAAATTGATTTTAAATTTGAAGGTGAGCATGACGAATCTCTTGATGCTGCAACAAAACTAAAAAATGAGATTTATGAAATAATTATAAAATCTGACATATGGCTTGGTATATTAGATCTAAAAGAAATAACGGGAAAATCAAAAAGCTTAATAAGCAAACAGATTAAAATTCTATCAAATGGAAAACAGATACAATATAAAACTAGGGCCAGCCTCATTCAGGAAAACAAAAAAATTCCACAAAGAGAAAAACCAAGTGGACAAGAGTACCTATATTTTAAGATTGAAGAGCCAATTGAAGAACCAATTGAAGGGCCGATAAAAGAAACTAACAAAGAGCTAGCCGAAGAGGACAATAAAGATTTTCACGACACAAGTTAATATTTCATGGAGCGTTGTTACTTTGCTACTTTAGTAACCCTTTATAAGGGTGTACTAAAGTATACAAAGTCCTAAAAACAACGTTGGTAAGTTGGTAAATTAGCTAAAAGCTAAAGTTACTAAAGTTGTAAAGTCAAAACATTAAAAAAATTAAAAAGCAACTAAAAATTTATAATTAGTTGTTAAAAAACAAAATGTCAAGAATAAACATGGAAGATATAATAATGTGGCAGAGTAACAATGGTAAAACCCTTTGCCCAGAATGCTTTGAGAAAAAGTTCGAATCTGAGTACCCAATTGAATGGACCCCTATAATTTCAAATGGAGAATTTGAAATATTATACGAGTGCGATGATTGCGGGGAAAGATCCGCAAATTAAAATTAACTACATAAAAAATATGAATAAAACGAAAAAAGATAAAATAGATTGGGCAGATTACACGTGGAACCCAATTACAGGTTGCGCCAACAACTGTACTTACTGCTATGCAAAAGGGATCTGTTCAAGGTTCCACAAGCAATGGGAGAAAAAGCCACATGAGCTAATTAACGCTAAACTTGATAAGCCATTTGATCCTAAGTTATGGCCTGATAGATTAAAAGAAAAAATGCCCAAAAAACCAAGTAAAATCTTTATAGGAAGTATGGCTGGAATGTTTGAGAGCCAAATACCAAATTGCGAAATTGAAAACATACTAAAAGTTGTTAGAAATAACCCTCAGCATACATTTCAGTTTCTTACAAAGAATCCTAAAAGATATTTAGACTTTGATTTTCCAGAAAACTGTTGGCTCGGCACGACTGTAGATTACCCAAATCAAGATAGAGTTAACTGGTTAAAGAAGAAAAACAATTACAAGTTCATCAGCTTCGAACCATTGCTTGACGATATGTCAGGATTAGATATTTCTGACATAAACCTTGTAATAATCGGAGCAATGACTGGCCGTGGTTCTACTGTTCCAAAAAAAGAATGGATTAATAGCATAAGACATCCAAACATTATCTACAAAAATAATATTAAAAAATACTTATAAAAACATGAAAAAGAAAATAAAATCGAGAAATACAAAAATAAGGACTGTAAAGTATAAAATATATAAAAATAAATATTTTACAACAATAAAACCCGTGTCCAAAGAAGATATATTCCTTAAAACATTAAAAAAATTAATGTGTATTTATTCAAGGCAATCAGCTAAAACAGACATTGAGAGGGGGATAAGATGGAAAAAATTATTGACTAATAAAAAAAATAGACGCAACAAACACGATAAAAACTTAACAAATAATGTTGACACAGCAGTTTGCAAAATGGTAAAATAAAGATGTTGAAGTCAATTAGTCTAGCAAGAGGTATTTTATTTAAAAATAAAATATTAAAAGGGGCTGGAAACTGGTTGACTTCAACAATTAACCTTTTGCTTTCCAGTCCCTTTTAGTTGGAGAAGATAAAATAAATTATTAAATAAACTTAAATTATATGAATCAAATAAATAACAATCAAAAACCAATAACTTACGCAAAATACAAAAGAAAATCAACAGACGAAACTGATAGACAAATTTTGAGTTTGGAATCTCAAGAAAATGAAACCAAAAAAATGTTTGGAAACTTAAAAACAATTACATTACCAGAAGAGTCGGTAAGTGCTTTTAGACCATATAAGAGGCCTGTATTTGATAACATGATCAAAAGAATTGAAAAAGGAGAAATACAAGGAATTATTGCGTGGCATCCAGATCGTTTGAGCAGAAACCCTATTGAAGCTGCCCAAATTATTTATCTCTTAGATACAGGAAAACTAAAAGACTTAAAATTTTGTTCTTATCACTTTGATAATTCACCAGAAGGCAAAATGATGCTTAATATGACAATGTCACAATCAAAATATTCTTCTGATAAATTAAGCGTTGATGTAAAAAGAGGGATGGACAAAAAAGCATCAACTGGATGGAGACCAGGAACCGCTCCACTGGGATATCTTAACAGCAAAACTAATTTGAAAGGACAACAGGTTATCTACACTGACAAACTTCGCTTTAGCAGAGTCAAAAAATTGTGGCAGATGTTATTGTCTGGAAATTATACTGTGGCTCAAATCTTCAAAATTGCAAATGAAAAATGGAAACTGACTATGCCAGCCATGGGGAAAAAATCGGAAAGAAAATTGAGATTAAGCGGTTTTTATAGAATATTTGATAATCCATTTTACTATGGTTGGTATGAGTGGCCAGTTGGAAGTAATAATTGGATTAAGGGTAATCATGAGCCGATGGTTACAGAAGATGACTTTAATAAGGTGCAACTTATATTAGGGAGAAAAGGAAAACCAAGGAATACCACTCATAAATTTGCATTCACAGGATTAATGAGATGCAGTAGTTGTGGGGCGATGATAACTGCTGAAAATAAATTTAAAAAACAAAAAAATGGTACTGTCCATAGTTATATCTATTACCATTGCACTAGAAGAAAAGATACTGGTTGTAAGGAAAGAGGAATCGAACTTAAAAACTTTTCAAAACAAGTTGATTATGTTGTTTCCAAGTTGACTATTTCTGAGAAATTTAAGGACTGGTCAATACAATATTTGCACGATATTACAAAAAATGAAGCAACAGCCAATGAAGAGGTGCTTTTAGCAAAACACAAAAGATTAGAAAACATTGTAAAACAGTTGGATAACCTTTTGATAAGATACACTTCACCAGAAAACAGCGCAGGTCAAATTATGACAAATGAAGAATATTCAAAACTTCGCTCATCTTTGCTAAAAGAAAAAAATGATATAGAAACTGAGTTGAACAACATAGGGCAACACATTGAAAAATGGCAAGAACTGTCTGAAAAAACATTTAGCTTTGCAAGATATGCCCAAATTTGGTTTGATAATGGCGACTTAGACACCAAAAGAGCCATATTGGCTTGTTTAGGTTCGAACCTCTCAATAAAAGACAAAACCCTGACTATTTCACTCAAAAAGCCCTTCAAAATGATACTTGAGGGGCTTCCTGGCACAACCGAGGAATTAAGCAGGTTAGAACCTCTCAAAATCCCTCAAAATAGTCGTGAATTTGCAAAATTTGCACTAAATTTTCCTATCATGAGCGGGTGATGGGAATCGGACCCACGTACTTTGATTGGCAACCAAATGCACTACCATTGTGCTACACCCGCACTTTTAAATTTTTTCCGAAATTCCTTTTATCCAGCCTTTAACTTTATTTATAATTTTATAATCACAAACCGAAATTTTAAATGTCCCATAAGGAAGAGTATTTTGTGCCCGTTTCTGTTTACTACTCGGACTCAACCTTGTATAAGTTTTTTGGAACTGCTGTTTTGGTATTCCACTAATTTTAGACCAGTAACTAACTGCCTTAAATGGCGTTATATTTGGATGCGTTTGTACCGCACCTTTCATTTTATCTTTTGGGATGTCGCAAATTTCTCTAAAAAACCTCATAATAATTTTTATCATCAAGGGATCGCTATTTGAAAATGATAATACCCATCTAGTTTTCTTATACCCTTCTCCCCAATAAAGAGCTACTCCAATCAAAAATAAATCTCTTTTTGATAATTTACCAATATCTTTAGAAGCATCTTCTTGAATTTCTTCAGCTCTTTTTTTAGCTTTTTCTGATTGCTTTTTATTAAATTCTGTAATACTTTTAGACTGTCTTTCTTTAACGCTATCCCAAAACTTTTTTCTTATATCAGGAGACATTTCAACACCTCTAAGCCAGAGAGCAAGCGTGCTTTTTGGAGTTCCCAAAATTTTTACTATCTGGTTATAACTTTTGCCCCGTCTTCTTAATTTAATTGCAATACTTTTGTTTTTATTCATTAGACCAATGGATTAATTGTTATTTGATTATACCATCTGTCCAATTTTATACAATACTAATTGTGCCGTGAGCCGGATGTGCGCCGGCCACCTCTTCTTTTTCAGAGAAGCGCTCTGCTACCTGAGCTATCACGGCTTATTTTATATTATTTTTATTGTGGGCGCTATAGGACTCGAACCTATGACCTCTTCAGTGTAAATGAAATGCTCTACCAGCTGAGCTAAGCGCCCTCTTTTTCTTACTTGCACACTGAACACAATGAAGTGTGCGCGGGACAGGAGTTGAACCTGCACGCCTTGCGGCACCAGCTCCTTAGGCTGGCGTGTATGCCATTTCACCACCCGCGCCCGCAATCAAATTAATTATTCTCTTCTGAAACTTTAATTGTCTCTACTTCTTCTGCTGGCAACTCTTCAGATTCTTGTGATTCTAATTCTTTTGATTCTGGAGCAATTGCTACTGCTAAATCTTTTTTCTTTAATTTAGCTTTTTTACCTTTTGCGGTTCTTAAATAATAAAGCTTTGATTTTCTAACTTTAGCAGATCTTACAACCTCAATTTTTTCAATTGCAGGTGAGCTGGTTGGAAAAATTCTTTCTACCCCAATGCCATCTACAACTTTTCTTACAGTTATGTTTGAGTTAATTCCCTTACCATGTTTCTTAGCAATAACCAGCCCCTCAAAAATTTGAATCCTATCTTTATCTCCTTCCTTGATTTTTTGATGCACACGAATTGTATCTCCAGGCTTTATATCTGGAACTTTTTTTAATTGTTCTTTATTAAATTGATCTAGTAATTTTGACATATTTTTATTTTATTTACCCAGTCAAATAAATTTTTTCTGAAAATTTAATTTTGTTTTACAAAATTATTTGACTAGGTGAATTTTAAATTATTTAATACATTACTTAATTCCTCGGGCAATTTTAAATTAAATTCTTTTGTTTCTCCGCTCGGCAACTCTACTTTTATGTAACTTGCATGTAGAAATTGTCTTTGTAAATTTTCTGGTGATTTATTATCTCTATATTTATACAATTTATCTCCTGCAATTGGATGATGAATATAAGTAAAATGGCACCTAATTTGGTGTCGCCTTCCTGTATCAATTTTAACATCAACTAGGGTATATCCTGAATATCTTTCAATAACCTTATAATGCGTTATGGCTTCTCTTTTACCTTCAGAACCAGATTCACCTGCCACATAGACCTTTTGTTTTCTAGGGTCATTTTTAGCTCTACCAATTAAAGTCTTAATCTCTCCAAAGTCGTCCCTCACATTACCGCAAACTAAAGCTATATACCTTTTCTCAATATCTCTATTTATAAACTTTTTTTGCAAAAAAATCAAGACCAGAGGGGTCTTGGCTACCAATAGAATCCCCGATGTGTCTTTATCTAGTCTATGTACAATTCCGTATCTTGGCGCCTCTCCAGCATTTTTTAGATCAGGATATTTTTCAATTAAATAATCAATCAAAGTTTTTTGCTCGTCATTGCGAGGAGTTTGTGACGAAGCAATCTCATCGCAAGTCGTCACTCCAGCCGGCTTATCTACCACAAGTACATCATTATCTTGATAAATTATTTTTATATCCATATTATTTTTTAACACCTAGAATAAAAAACTTTGTATCAATGAACTCTAATTTACCATTTTTTTCTAATTTTTTCTGTAATTTTTCTAAATAAGATAAATGTGAATCAACGCTAAAATCATCTACAATCCATGGCACAGCTTTCAATAAGTAAACTATTGCCCCAACATCCTTGAATATTCTTTTGCCCCTCCATTTTTTAGCTTCTTTTATCCCAAAACCAATCTCTTCCATTTTTTCAACTACGATTTCTAATTCGTTTTCTGGCCATTTTGGTTTTGTATTAAATTCGGCCATTAAATCTATAAAATTATCTCCTCCAACTTGTTGCGTTAAAAAAACGCCATTATTCTCTAACACTCTATAGGTTTCAGAAATATTAATTCCACCGTGACGGTTTAAAACTAAATCAAATTCCTCTCTTTTAAATGGCCAAATCCTTGTGTCTTCAGATTCTATCACTTTTACCCCCAACGAACTGAGATTCTTTTTAGCAACAGCAATATTTGGTTTATATCCTTCTATAGCTATTACATTACCATGGAAAGGTGCGAAGGAAGAAAAAATTTCCCCTCCACCGGTTGCCACATCAAGAATAGATTTTGATTTTTTAACTAAATTTTTGGCAAAACCATTATAATTCCATGGCGGTTGTTTTTCTATACAACGATTTTTAATATAAGAAAAATTCCAGCCTTTAAATAAAGCCAGCTCATCTTTTTTCCATTGTTCAATTAAATTTTCCATAAAATTTTATTTGTGGGCGCGACAGGGTTCGAACCTGTGAAACCTTTCGCACGTCAAGCGAACGCTCTACCAACTGAGCTACGCGCCCATATTTTTTTCTATAACTTCTAATAATTTATCTCCAATATACATTATTCTTCTTTGTAAAGCCATATCGAAATAATTAACTACGCAAACTCCTTTATAATGGTCATAAGTCTTTTTAATAGTTCTCTTATCAAATTGTGTCTTTGTGAATTTTGCTTCTGGGATTTCTAAAATTTCTGACCAAAATCTCTTTAAATCTTTTTCTTTCTGATCATTTCGTAAATGCAACGAACAACTAAATTTTGACTCGTCTAATTTATATAAATTTCTATATAAAGTTAAAATTCCTTTTAAAATTTTTGGATTTGAATTTGCTATCATAAAACTATTTTCTGTTTTGCCACCTTCAGCCAAATAAAACATTGCCAAAATCAACTCTCCCATTTTTTGATCTATTTTAATATCAGAAAAAAAATCTTCCACGTCCTTTTTTATTGCTTTTCTTCTACCCTCACTTTGTTGGTTGTGCCACAAAACAGCTTTTGCTCTTGCGCTGACAAGTGCGCCAAGCCATTTTTTATGCAACTTCTCTATCTGTCTGTCGCTTAATTTTACATTCTTCAACCAGCCACTTAAAGTAGATTTACGCACGCCTAAAGACTTCTCGATATCTCGATAACTTTTTCCACGTCTTCTTAAAATTATTGCCAATCCTTTTTTATTAAAATCTGTATGTCCACGAACCATAGAGTTATTAGTATATTATAACCTTTTTAAGGTACAAACACAATAAGTAAAACTGTGAATAAATTACCTGTGGGCGCACTAGGACTCGAACCTAGGACCACATAGGTATAAGCTATGCGCTCTACCAACTGAGCTATGCGCCCTTCAATTTATTTTAATTCTATACTTTTTTTAATAAAAAACAAGGGTTTTATGCCTTGTTTTTATCGCTAAAAAAATTTATTTAACTAACTTTAAACTCATTCTATGTTCTTTAAGGTCAATTAGCAAAACTTCAAAATCATACATTTGGCCAACACTTAATTTTTCTTTCATCTTTTCTTCTGACTCAAATTCTGAAACATGACAAAGTCCCCTAATTTTTGGCAAAACCTCTACAAAAGCCCCAAAGCTTGAAACTTTCAAAACTTTTGCGTTTAAAGTATCTCCCTTTTTAAATTTCTTTTCAACCTCTTCCCAAGGATTTTCTTTCATTGATTTAAGCGACAAGAAAACTTGACTATTAGTAATTCCAATAATTTGAGCTTTTATTATTTCTCCAACTTTTACAACTTCTGCTGGATTTTCAACTAACTGCCAATCTAATTCTGAAATATGAATTAATCCTTCAATACCAGCTTTTTCCTCCTTCGCTAAAGCTTCGCCGGACAAGTCTGTATTTTGCTCGCTGTCATCTTCTGAGGTTTTAGCTGTAATTGGAAATTTTATAAACACTCCAAAATCAGCAATTCCAGTTATTTGGCCAGAAATAATATCACCTTTTTTATAATTTTTTAAAGTTTCTCTAGTTTGTTCTTCTGCTTTTGCTTTTTCAGACAAAATTAATTTATTTTCCTCAGCAAGCAAATCTAAAATCTTAACTTCCAATGTTTTACCAATAAATTTTTGTAACTCTCTTAATATTTTTTGTTTATCAGCATCAACTACCCTTGGGTAATGTTCTGGAGCTAATTGCGAGACAGGCAAGAAAGCTGAGATACCATCTAAAACAGCTAAAAGACCACCCTTGTTTACTCCGGTAACTTTTACCTTTACAATTTCCCCTTTTTCTTTAATATCTCTCAATTTCTGCCAGCTCATATCTTTTGAAGCACCTTTTAAAGAAAGCTCTCTATAACCCTGATCATTTTCCATTTCTGTGATTTTGGCAAAAACTTTGTCCCCAACATTTAAACCTTTAATAAGCTCTTTGGCTTCAAAATATTCTCTTCCATAAATTATTCCTGCACCAAAAACACCAAGATCAATATAAAGTGCTGATCTTTCTCTAGCTACCACTGTTCCTTCCACAGTAGAACCAATATTTGGATTTGCGCTAACAACTTCATTTTTATTACTTAACATAACTAAAAAATGCAACTTAATTATTAATACTTGATTAACTGCTGTTGCGTGTCAGTAATCAAGATAAGTATATAATACACTATTTTTAATTTTCTGCAAGGGCAGAAACCAATTTACAATTTTCAATAAATTTCTCAATAACTCAATTTTCAAACAAAAGAACAGTCGTTCACCCAAATGCTTGCGCAATAGTAAACGACTTGATGCATCTTTTTGACCTATTCGTGATCGACCTTCTTCAGAAATCCCGAGACTTCCGCAAAAGAAATTTTTGTTTTTGCCAAGTAACGCCCAAAAGAAAGTGTTACCACAAGGCTTTCGCCCTTACACGAAAACTTCACTTTCGGATTCTGCAAATCGATAAACGCCATCGCGGCGGCGTCTTGCCAGATGACCTTGGCCGAGAGGCTATCCCAGAAGCAACTGGAATCAACAGCGAAATCAGGAATATGTCGCGACGTCAGCAATTCCGAAAACGAAATGCACAAAAACTTTTGATTACTGATGTCATCGATCAAGATCAGTTGGGATCTTATATCTTCAACATCATCAACCACGATACCAAATCCGACATGAAAACCATCCGGATTGATCGGCGATACGCCGCCCAGAATCAATCTCTTAACCATCTTAACTGGATCAAGTTTTCGAACAATATACACGAGTAAGTCTCCTTCTCTAGGGCAACGAGTGGGGTAAAGAACATACTTTTATATATCATATAATATTAACTGTGTCAAGGTTTACGGAGACAAATTTAAAAAGTATAATTAAAAATATGTTTAAGTGTCATCCTCGAGAAAGCGAGGATCCAGAGTCCGTGCGATTAATTCTGGATTCCCAATCAAGTTGGGAATGACAAGTGAAACTTATGAATAAAAAGTGGAATGGGTTATATTACCCAACAAAAGATTTTCAAAAACAAGCAAATTTAAATAATAAAAAAATCTACAAACAAGCATCAAAAGATCCTATAGCTTTTTGGAGTGATTTGGCTAAAAAAGAACTTTTTTGGCAAGAGCCATTTACAGAAACTTTCTCAAACAAACAAACAAACTTTGGTCCAGAAATAAAATGGTTTAGTGGCGGAAAGTTAAATCTCACAGAAAATATTTTTGAACACAACATTAGTCAAAGCAACTCTCTGTCATTGCGAGGAGGCTCGCAAGCCGACGAAGCAATCCCAACGGTTGAGATTGCTTCGGGCTCCGCCCTCGCAATGACGAAAAGCAAAGTAGCGCTTATTTGGGAACCAGAAAATCCCGACGAGCAAACAAAAAAATATACTTATGAAGAGTTGCTTTCAGAAGTAAATAAATTTGCCAATGCTTTAAAAAATTTGGGAGTTAAGAAAGGCGATACTGTTGGAATTTATTTACCTATAATTCCAGAAATTGCAATTTCAATGCTCGCATGCGCTAGGATTGGGGTAGTGCACTTAGTAGTGTTTTCTGCATTTTCGCCTGATGCTTTAAGAATAAGACTACAAACAGTTAAAGCAAAATATTTAATTACAGCAGATGGATATTATAGGAGAGGAAAAACTATAAACCTAAAACAAAATGCTGATTTGGGAATTGAAAATACAAATATAGAAAAAGTTATTGTTGTAAAAAGAGCTGGCAATGATATTATTTGGGAAAATAGTAAAAACTTTTGGTTTGATGAATTAACAAAAAATGAAAGTAATATTTGCCCGCCAGAAAAAATGAATTCTGAAGATTTATTATTTGTACTTCCAGAAAGCGGAACAACTGGCCAATTTTTGCCAATAATACATACCACTGGCGGATATACTCTGCAAGCAAAAGTTACTGGTAAATGGGTTTTTGACATTAAAGATGGTGATGTTTTTTGGTCCACCGCAGATCCTGGCTGGATTACAGGGCATACTTATTCAATTTATTCTCCACTACTTAATGGTATTACCACCCTACTTTTTGAAGGCGCTCCAGACTTCCCTACAACAGACAGATGGGCTAAAATTATTGAAAAAAATAAAGTTACAATTCTTTACACAGCCCCAACAGCTATAAGAATGTTTAAACAATACGGAGCAGAGTCATTTAAAAATTGTGATATTTCTAGTTTGAGAGTTCTAGGTTCTGTAGGAGAAATTATTGATGCGCCAACATGGCTTTGGCATAATAAAGAAATTGGCAAAAATAAACTTCCTATTGTTGATACTTATTGGCAAACAGAAACTGGAGCAATTATCATTACTTCTTTGCCTGGGATTGGACCAACCAAGCCAGCTTGTGCTGGATTATCTTTGCCTGGTGTAAATATGAATATTTTCGATGAAAACGGCAAACCATGCAAAAATGGAGTTGAGGGTAATTTAGTAATGCTTCCACCTTACTGCCCTGCAATTGTACGTGGAATTTTTGGTGCTCCAGAAAAATATAAAAATGTTTATTGGAATTTATATGGCAAAGATGTTTATATTACTTCAGACCGCGCAATTAAAGATAAACATGGAATAATTAAAATTACAGGCAGAGCTGATGATGTAATCAAGATAGCTGGAAGAAGAATCACAACCAGCGAACTAGAATCAGCAGTAAACAATCATCCAGAGATTAGTGAATCTGCAGTAATTGGAATTCCAGATGAAATTAAAGGATCTACCCCTTTAGTTTTTGCTACTTATCGCGGTGTAAAAAACAAAGACGAAGTTACAAAAGAAATAGAACAAGAAATCAAAAAAAGCATGGGTCCAATAGCCACTCCCAAAAAGATTTATTTGGTACATGAATTACCCAAAACAAGATCAGGAAAAATTATGCGTACTCTACTAAAAAAACTTTATTTTAATGAAAACCTCGGCGATATCTCTACTTTATCCAACCCCGAAACAATAGAAGCAATCAAAAAACAGATTACCACAAATTTATAACAGATTCTCACAGACCACAGATAAAAAAATCACAAATATCTTTTGTGGTTTTTGTTTGTGATAAAATAAAATTTTGTCCTTGACAAACAATTATTATTTTTTTAATATGTAAATATGATTTTTGTGCAACCTAACCAATCAAAAAGAAAGGAATGCGATGCCTTTTGACATCATGACTCTGCCAGAAAAACGGGAGGATTTGCCACAGGATCCTGGAATTCTCGCCAAGCTTTCGGATGTACAAAGCCTACTTGCAGACCTAAACAGCGAGAGGCAAGAACTTGCTTGCATGGTGGAGAAATTTCAGAGTTCGTGCATACACAAGTACGTTGCCAAATTCGTGCACGACGAAGATTATCCCAGAGTGAGTGGCCACTACGGGATGAAAGTCTATGTGGGCCAAACGTGTTCTCGGTGCAAAGAGTTTGTGCCGAGAAGAAACGGGCCACGATGGGAGGTGTGCCATGCGTGCGGAGGCGTAATGGCTCACAAAGAAGTTGTCCCGGGACAAGGCTCAAGACTGCACGTCTATGAATGCAAGTCTTGTGGCCACGAAACGACCCACTCATAAAGTTCGCAATGTTTCTTCAGTGCGAATTGCAAGCCAAAGGGCGCTCGTCCTTTGGCTTTTTTAATTTCCAAAAATAATTATTTAAGAAATAATGTTTTCGTGGTGAGTGATACGACTTACCGAGAAATCGGGGTGCAGAACAATACAAATTGCATCAATTCTTTCTGGTCCTTGCCAGCCTTTAAACGCAGAATAAAATTTGGCATTTTGCAAAACTTTCCAAAGCTTTCTTTTGTCCAGCGTATCTTCTGGCGAGCCAAACTGCTCGCCTATTTTTGTACGCACTTCCACAAAAACTAATTTAGGCTTTTCAAATAATTCTTCTAATTTTTCTGCTACCAAATCAATTTCAGCATACTTTGTTTTGTAATTCTGTTCCAAAATTTTATATCCCTTATCTTCCAAATACTTTCGCGCTAAATCCTCTCCTAATTTTCCTACTTCATTATGCTGACTCATAATTTTTTGGTTTATATTGCAAGGCTTCTGCCATGTGGTTTACTGCAATTTCTTCTGAATTATCCAAGTCGGCAATAGTGCGAGCAACTTTAATCATTTTCATGTAAGACCTGGCTGATAAATTAAATTTCAAACTTGCTTGACGCAAAATTTCTTCAACATCTTGCGATAATTTACAATATGTTTTGATTTGATTATTTTTCATTTGACTATTAGAATGAATCGCTTCACTAGCAAATCTTGTCCGCTGTTTTTCGCGTGCTAAAATTACGCGCTTTTTTATTTTTTCTGACGCCTCTAAAAATTCTGAATTTTGTTGGTTATCTTTAAATTCTGTGGTATCAACAGGCATTACAGCAATATGTAAATCAATTCTATCTAAAATGGGACCTGAAATTCTCTTTTGATATTTAGCTATTTGATTAGGTCCACAGGTGCAAGTTTTTTTAGGATGCATCGCATATCCGCAAGGGCAAGGGTTAGCACTTGCAACAAGCATAAAATCTGCAGGATATATAACTCTTTGCTTGGCCCTTGAAATTGATAAACATCCATCTTCCAACGGCTGACGCATAGCTTCCATAATTGATCTTGGAAATTCATTAAATTCATCTAAAAACAAAACTCCTCTATGAGCTAAACTAATTTCTCCTGGATGAGGTTTTGATCCTCCGCCAACCAAACCAACCAAAGAAGCTGTATGATGTGGCGAGCGAAATTGCCTACGAGTTACTAATGACCCTCCGGGTGGAATATCACCAGAAGCAGAAAATATTTTTGTTACTTCAAGTGATTCATCTTCATTCAATGGTGGCAAAATTCCAGGTAATGCTCTAGCTAACATTGTTTTACCAGAACCAGGACTACCTATCATAATTAAATTGTGGCCCCCAGCAGCTGCAATTTCCATTGCTCTTTTGGCTTGCTCTTGGCCCAAAATTTCTTTCATATCAAATTCTGCTTTATCCCAACTGCTTTCTAAAACTGGTTTATATTTTACAGGCTCAATATCTTTTTGCCCTGTAAAATGTTGGCAAATTTGTGTTAAGCTTTCAACTGGAAAAACTTTTAAACCCTTAATAGCAGCAGCTTCATTGGCTGAATCTTTTGGCACAAACAAATTTTCAAAACCAAATTCTTTGGCAAACAATGCCATCAAAAAGGCACCCTTGGTATGACGCAAAGATCCATCAAAAGATAATTCTCCTAAAAATAAACTTTTTTCAGGAATTGTAAAATTTACCACACTACTTAAAATTCCTACAGCAATTGGCAAATCATAAGTAGAGCCTTCTTTTGGTACATCAGCTGGAGCCATATTCACAGTAATTTTCTTTTGCGGAAATTCAATTTCCGAACTTATTATTGCAGTCCTTACTCTATCTTTACTTTCAGCCACTGCTTTATCAGCCAAGCCCACAATATCAAAACCCGGTAAACCTCTACTTGCCAAATTAACTTCCACATCCACTTTTATTGTTTCAAGGCCCAAATTCGCCACACTCGGAACTTTTATAAGCATAAATGAAATTTACAATTTACAATTTTCAATTTTCATTGAATTTCTCAATTGCTCAATTATTAATTTATATTTTTTAATTTTTATTTACTAGTTTATAAAATATTTGTCGCCTTCTTGATTTATAAAACCTTTTAGTTGCATAATTGTAAGAATTGTGCCAAGTTCTGCAACTGGGACTGAAAAAAGGCGAGCCATTTCATCGGCTTTCATTGATTCTCTTTTTAGTTGCTCAAAAATTTTCTGTTCTAAACCTTTGCTCCCAAAAATAGTTTTTACGCCTTTTGCTTCAGAAAAACCGTTTGACATCGGGAGTCGATCGGTTGGATTCATTTTATAAAAATCTAAAATATCTTTAGCTTCGCTTACAGCCTCTGCTCCTTCTTTAATTAATTTAAGCGTACCCTTGGAAACCTCACTAGTAATTTGCCCAGGCAATGCAAAAATTTTCTTGCCAAATTTTTTGGCATAACCAGCTGTAATTAAAGAACCAGAATTTAATGCAGCTTCTGTGACCAAAACAGCTTTACAAAGACCTGCCACAATTCTATCTCTTTGAATATATGTAAAAGTTTGAGGCTGAATATCGCCTTCATATTCAGAAATAATCAATCCGTCTTTTTCTAAAATTTCGTTATAAAGCTTTACTTGGTTTGCTGGATGAATTCGGTTTATTCCACAAGGCATTACAGCAATTGTTCTCCCCTTGCATCGCACAGTAGCAGAGTGTGCAGCTTCGTCTCCTCCGTACATAAATCCAGACACAATAGTAACTCCAGCCGAAGCAATTGGTGTTATTAGCTGTTCTGTGGCTTTTCTACCATAAGTAGTTAAATGACGAGACCCCACCACAGCCAAACAATTAGCAAAAATTTCATTAGACCAATTTCCTTTATAATACAACTTTTTAGGACCCAAACTTTGCTGAAGTTTTTTAAAAGCTTCTTTTAATACTTTTGGATATTTTTTATCACTTACCTCAATTTCCCCAAACTTTATTTCCATTTACAAATTATTTATTTTGTTGGTGTATTTAATTTATTTATTGGTGGGTAAAGTTGTTTGTCGATTGTTCTGGCAAAACAAAAATAACCAGCTGGATGATTCCAATTTTGAGTATACAAGCTATCATAGTACATTGGTTTTGTAATTTGCTCATTTTTATTGTCAGATTGTTTGTTAAAATTTGCGCACAAATTAAATGATAATTTTTCCGAATCTATAATAGTATATTCATAATTTGTTTTTGATTGTGGATCAATTGGAACTCTAAATCCAGAAATTGAATCATTTAAATCATTTAAATCATTTGGTAATTTTTCTTTTGTTTGCCAATAATTTACTATTTGCTGTTGAATTGTTTGTAAATCAGATAATTTTTGATTATCAAACTGAGTCAAGCGAGCTGTAGTAGGAGATCCAATCACAAAAAATGAAGCTATGATTGCAACCGCAACTAAAACTCCCGATACCCAAGCAAAAATCTTACCAAGTCCAGATGGGGTTTCCCGTCTTACATCATCTAAATAATACCCGAAAACAAATCCAGCAACTAATAAAACCGACAAAGCTTTTAAGATAAATCTTAATGTTGTCTCGCCTCCCAAAAGGTTGTTTATTACAGTCACCAAATCGCCAATTACAACCAAAGCTGCCACAAATAAAGTAAAATACAAAAGCCATTTTCTAATTTTTGATTCTCTAACAACTGCTTCTTTTTTATAAATTTTATTTAAAAACCAAGAAACAAAAATAAAAAGTGGAAACACAATAAATAAAGATGAAACTGCAAACCTCATTAATTCAAATTTGGCTTGATATTGATAAGCGTCAGTTAAAACATCTGGCAAAAAATTATTTATAAACTGCCAAAGCAAAGTCACAAAAGTAATTGATGACCAATACAAAGTCACAATAACTAAAAGATGCAAAAAAACATCTCTAGGTAAATTTCGTTTTGGCACATTTTGTGTGCTTACTATATTTTGATTTTCCATATTTTTTCGTCATTGCGAGGAGCGAAGCGACGAAGCAATCTCTAAAGTTGGGATTGCTTCGCTTCGCTCGCAATGACATCATTAATATTATTTTTGTTCCCTAATTTGTTGTTCTTTTCTAACTAATGATCGGATCTTTGACAATCTAGCACGAGATGCAGACAAACCATCATTCCAACTTTCAACTAATTCCTTGAATTTACTTTTTTTCTCTTCCGGCCATTCTTCCGATGAATACCTGTCTAGATTATCAACTGCCTCAAAACCCCACTTATATTCTTTTTCTAACTGTTTCCTTGATTCTTCTAATCTAACCAATGATTCATCGCACTCTGTCTGAGTTTTTTCTATAACCTCATTAAGCTCTTCATCAGACATAGTGCTAAGTTTTTCGGAACTCGGAACACATGGTTCAATAATATTTGAATCCCTGCTTTCTTCTATTCTATCCCCTAAATTTTCTGAAAACATATTTTTTAGCGTTTCTGCAAAAACGCTTATTAATTTTTATTTAATTTTAAATATTCATTTATAGAATCAATTGTATTCTGTGCTAATTTTTCTGGTAAATTATTTAAACCAAACCATTTAACTTCTTCGTGTTTTTCTGGCTCTAAATTTTTTATTTCTCCACCAATTATTTTTGCCAAATAATTAAGCGATATCCAATGCTGTCTTTCATCTTTCAATATACCCTCAGTAAATGATAGAAATTTAATAATTTCAATATCAATATCCAGCTCCTCTTTAATCTCTCTTTTTATTGCATCTTCTACCATTTCTCCAAACTCAACTCCACCACCTGGTTTCATCCAAAATCCAGCCATATTTCTGGTTTTTGAAGTTCTTTTTAATAAAAGAACTTCATTCCTATCATTAATTATTAAAGCCCCACAACCAACCCCAATACAATCAAAACCTATTTTCATTATATTGCTTTTTGTCATTCCCAACTTGATTGGGAATCCATGGTTTTTGCACTTTACTCTGGATTCTCGCTTTCGCGGGAATGACACTAATAATTATTTTAAAAATTTGTGAATTTGGCTTCAACAAAATTTGCACTACCACCATTTTCTTGATCACTATCATTGTCTTCGTTCTCGCCCTCCTCAATATCCGCAGGATTTTGGGCGGGTTCGTTTTCGTCTTTATCTGATATAAATCCGCCAGCCTGCAATGTCCATAATTTTTTATATAAACTATTTTCATTTGCCAATAATTCCTGATGATTTCCCTGCTCAATTATTTTACCATTGTCAACTACAACAATCCTATCCATTTTCTGAATTGTTGAAAGTCGGTGAGCTATAACTATTACGGTCTTGTCTTGCATCAAATTTGTTAAAGCATCTTGAATTAACATTTCAGAATTTGAGTCTAAACTAGATGTTGCTTCATCTAGAACTAAAATTGGAGCATTTTTTAAAATAGCACGAGCAATTGCAACCCTTTGCCTTTCTCCGCCAGACAGTTTAATTCCGCGTTCACCAACATAAGTTTCTAAGGCAAAAGGCAATTCTTTAATAAACTCATCACAGTGAGCTAAAAAAGCTGCTTTTTCAATTTCTTGTCTTGTGGCATTTCTCTTACCATAAGCAATATTTTCAGCTAAAGTTCTGTGAAATAAAACTGGATCTTGAGGAACTAAAGATATATTACTTCTTAAGCTTTCTTGCGTAACTTTTGAAATATCTTGAGCATCAATTAAAATTTGTCCAGAAGTTGAATCATAAAAACGCAAGAGCAATCTTACAAAAGTTGTTTTTCCTGCGCCAGATGGTCCAATTAAAGCTATCTTTTCTCCTGGATTTATTATTAAGTTTATATTTTTTAGAACTTGTCTTGTTTCATTAAAATTAAAATTTAAATCTTTAAATTCAATTTTGCCTTCTACAACTTTCAGTTCAACAGCTGTTTTGATATCTAAAACTTCATGAGGAAGTAACATAATTTCAACCATTTCTTTTGCATCTGCATAACTTTGATATACATCTCTTACAATTCTTGTTACTCCCCAAAATTGTTCTATCAAAGTTATTATGTATGCTTGAAGCATTACAAAAAATCCAATTGTAATTAAACCTTGACTCCAATATTTTATAGCAAAATAAAATATAAGAAATTCTATTAAGACAGTTAAAAATCCTTGAACAGCATCAACAATAGCTGATAAATTCCAGTTAAATTTTGTTATTTTTGCTTGATCATTTGTAACTTTTTTATAGCCTTGTGACTCAAAATTCTGTCCTACAAAAAGAGTAACATTGTTTTGATTTGTAATTGTATCAGCCAAATATCCTGTTGTTTTTGAGTCAACTTCTGCTACTTCTAAATCATACTTTAATTTCCATTTTGAAAATATTATATTAAATCCCAAAAACACCGATGCCCAAATTAAAATTATTAAAGCTATCCATTTGTTAATAAAGAAAATAATTAATATTATTGAAATTACTCTTACAACCAGGGGAGTTAATCCCCAAATTAAATTATCCGACAATCTCTCAAATGCTCTAGCAAACCTACTTACTCTTTGTACCAAAGACCCAGTAAAATTATTGGTAAAAAAGTTATAAGAATGATTCATTAAATAATCATAAGCTTGCTGTTTTAAATTTGCCATTACAGATGTTTGGAAAACATTATTTGCAAAAGTTGCAAATCTATAAAAAACCCAAGTTATAGCATTTAAAACCAAAATTTCAATAATAATTATTATAAGTTTTTGAGAGCCTATACCCTTATCGGAAACAGTAGAAATTAAATCAAAAAATTGTTTATAAAATATTGGAACCAATATAGTCACAATGTTTGCTCCAACAACTCCAAAAAATAATAAAAATCCCCACCATTTTTTTGGTTTAATCCCACACCAAAAAGCTTTTAAAACATCTTTAAGTCTTACTTTAGGATAAATAATATTTGTCTGCTTTTTCTCAGCCATAAATTTAATGTGGACCCACCGGGAGTCGAACCCGGGCTTCGTCAATGCGAATGACGCGTCGTACCATTTGACTATAGGCCCTAAGGGAGCGAAGCGAACACTTAAGAAAATCAAATGAACACTTTAACACTATTTAAGTTTACCACAACTCTGTCATTTTTTAAATATCTCTATACTACTTCAATATATCTTTTGTACAGCCAAAATATCTTGCAACTTGGCTTATAGATTTTCCAGAACGAACTATATTTACTGCTCTGACACGAAGCCTTGGAACTTTAGGATTTGTTGTATATGCCATATTTAGAAATACTTAATAGTAATAAATTATATTACGATAATCTACTAAAAAAATTTCCAAGATCCTGAGCTATTACGAACCCATTGACATAATAAAAATAATTTGGTAAATTAATATCAGTTTGCAAATCCTACCCACCCCGTTCACAGTCGGCTCAGCCGACAGGAGAGAAAGATGAGTCCTGTAACCGTTGTGGTAATTAGCGTGTTGTGGCTCGGCAGTTTGGTCATAACGGCTTGCTTGGCTGCAATTTGCAAAAGCAATGCGGTGAAATACCACCTTCGTGGTCGGGTGCCGTGGCATCCGAATGCTGGTGAATACATCTACTGTGGTATGGTAAACTATGACGGTCGTCGCGTTACCATACTGAAAAGAATAAAAAATGGCGATCTCTATTCATCCCGCTGGGAGGATTCTACTTGGGGGATGCCACAAGCCGGAGATGTCGTCATTTTTGACGAAGAGGGAAAATGCAAGATTATTCCTGCGAAATAAGCCTCACCAAAATCAGAACGACCCTTCAGTTGCCACAACGGCAACCGAAGGGCTTTTTTTATCCAAAAAAACTTGACAAGCTGTTATGATTTGCTATAATAAAGTTGGGTTATCAAACTGTGGAACTTCAATCGGTGGAGTCGAACCACATTCTAAAACATCACCTTCAACTCGAGGGTGTTGTTTTTTTATATAACAAAATGCTAAAATAAAATTACGGAGGTATTGGAGGATATTACCACACGGTTGTGGTCACGGTTTGATAACCCGATGATTCGATCTACATCGAATGGAGTCCAACTCTCCTGTCCTCCGCGTTAAGAAATCTATTTTCAAAAATAGATTTTTTAATTACTAAAAACTTGACATAAGGACATATAAATGCTATAATTAATAATTAGAGTGGGGGCACTCTTTTAAAGGGGTGAAGCATGGAGGCTATTTTGCTAGTAGGGATCGTAGGAGTTTTTTTTGTTATTTCTGGCACATGGATTGCAATTTGTATCCTTGAGCCAGAAAAAGCAGTTATTGCTACCCTGTTATTTTTCTGCGTTTTGCTTGGTGCCTCACTGGCAACCACAGCAATCAGCAAAAAAATAGCAGAGAATGTGACATCTGCTTTTCTAGAGTAAAGAGCTGGAGAGACGTTACCCTGTGGCGACGCTCTCCTTTTTTGTTGCAAAAAAAGTTATACACAGTTGACCTGATTTTTAGAAATGATATAATTAATCTCCGACAAGATTAGTCGGATATTATAAAACAACTAAAATGAAGCGAGGCAAATAAACTTTTTTTGTAGGTTGCCCAACAGGGCAAGCTGGAGCACACCGCAGTGGCTCAGCCACGGAAAAAAAAGTTATTTGCCAAGCGAAATTGCATGGAAATTTATATTACAAAAAGAGATGGCTCAAAAGAATTATTCAACGCAGATAGAATTAATAGGTCCATAGAAAGAGCTTGTTTTGGTTTAATAGATCCTATAGCCAAAGTAACGCAAATTGCTGTAGATACTCAAGTTACACTTTATAACGGAATAACAACAGAAGAACTAGATTTAGCTACAATAAATGCAGCAGTTCAAAATATTAAAGACGACCCTGATTATGATAAAGTTGCCACTCGCCTACTGCTTAAAACAGTTTATAAAAATGTTTTAGGAGATTACCAAGAAGATAAAGAAAAATTAAAAAACCTTCACAAAGAAAATTTTGCAAAATATATAAAACAGGGTGTAGCTAACGGAATTTTAGATCCAAGAATGGAGCAAAATTTTGATTTAGAAAAATTGTCTCAAGTTTTAAATATAGAGCGCGATGAACTTTTTATTTATGCTGGACTTTCAAGTTTGCTTAATCGTTATTCTATAAAAGACCTAGATCAAAAACCTTTTGAAACTCCTCAATATTTTTTTATGCGAGTGGCTATGGGGCTTGCTTTCAATGAAACAGAGGCGACAGAATGGGCTATAAAATTTTATGATAAAATGTCTTCTTTAGAATATTTGGCTGGAGGCTCTACTAATATAAATGCTGGGGCAAAAAATCCTGCATTATCAAATTGTTTTTTGCTAGAAATTCATGATGATATGGCTCATATTTCAAAGTCCGTTTCAGATGTAATGATGCTCTCTAAAGCTTCGGGAGGCATTGGAGCTTCTATAACCAAATTAAGGGCAACTGGTTCTCCCCTTTCTTCAAATAACACAACCTCTTCAGGCCCAACACCTTTTGCTAAAATAATTGATACGGCTATAAGAGCAATTCAAAGGGGCGGAAAGAAAAAAGGTGCTTTATGTTTTTATATGGAAAATTGGCATTTAGATTTTGCAGATTTTATTGAATGGAAACATAATGCTGGGGATGATTATTTAAGAATGCGTACAGCAGATACTGCAGTATTTATTTCAGATGAATTTATGAAAAGAGTAGAAACAAAACAAGATTGGTATATGTTTGATCCAAAAGAAACTCCTGATTTAAATGAACTTTATGGTAAAGATTTTTCTGTAAAATATAATGAGTATATTAAAATAGCTGAATCTGGGAAAATGCGAACTTTTAAAAAAGTGCCAGCCACAGAGCAATATAGACAAATTATTACTTCACTTCAAGCTACTTCTCACCCTTGGCTTGTGTTTAAAGATACAATTAATCTAAGAGCTTTAAACAACAATTCTGGTACAATACATATGTCAAATTTATGTACTGAAATTTGTTTGCCTCAAGATAAAGATAATATTGCAGTTTGTAACTTAGCTTCTATAAATTTAGTAGCTCATATAAATAAAAGACAAATTGATTGGCAGAAACTTGAAGAGTCTTGCAGACTATCTGTAAGGCAATTAGATAATTTAATTGATATAAATAAACTACCAGTTCCTGAAGCTGTAAAATCAGATATTGAAAATAGAGCTATTGGACTTGGGGTAATGGGTTTTGCTGATGCTCTTGAACAATTAGGAATTCCTTATGATTCCCCACATGCTTATGATTTTGCTGACAAAATCTTTGAATTTATAAGTTATATGGCAATTGATGAATCTAGCAATTTAGCTAAAGAAAGAGGAAGTTACAAAAATTTTCAAGGTTCCCAGTGGTCAAAAGGCTTAGTGCCAGTAGATACAATTACAAAACTAGAAGAAGATCGCTGTCTTCCAATTGATATAGATAAAAATTCAAAACAAAATTGGCTTGACTGGGATGCTTTAAGAATAAAAGTAAAACAAGGTATGCGAAATGCCACTTTAATGGCAGTAGCTCCAAATGCCAATATTGGACTTGTAGCTGGCACTACTCCAGGAATTGACCCAAGATTTGCTCAAGTATTTTCAAGAAACAAAATTTCTGGAAAATATTTAGATATAAATCATAATTTAGTTACTGAACTTAAAAATATGAATTTGTGGGATGGGGTTCACCCTGTTAAATCCGCCTCGCAAGGCGAGGCGGTGTCCGCTGGAAGCGGACAATTTAACGGGGTAAAAAATAAACTTGTAGAGTTTCAAGGGGATATCTCAGAAATTGCAGAAATTCCTTCTCACATAAAAGAAATTTATAAAACTTCTTTTGCAATTTCTCCTTATGCTTTTGTGGAAGTTGCAGCGCGCGCTCAAAAATGGGTTGATCAAGCATTAAGTAGAAATATGTACTTGGATTCAAGAGATGTAGAAAAAACAATGGATATTTATTTTACTGCTTGGAAAAAAGGTTTAAAATCTACCTATTATTTACATATGAAACCTCGTCACTCTGCAGAACAAAGCACAGTTTCTGTAAATAAGTCGGTAGCCCTTGGCAAAACAGGATTTGCCAGTGCCTTTGCAAAGGCCGTCCCCGTTGTCATCCCCGATTCCCATACTGTCATCCTCGCGAAAGAAACCATCACACAGTGTCATCCCCGCGAAAGCGGGGATCCAGAGTTCGTGCACAAAGAACAAAATGTGCGAAACACTCTGGATTCCCCTTTTCAGGGGAATGACAACAAAAAAACAGCAGAAAAAATAATTGACGGAAAAGTGTATAAAGTTCACAGCCCATCAGATCCGCAAGAACAATACACCTGCGACTCCTGCCAATAATTTGAAATTTATAATTTGAAATTTGAAATCAATTTGGAAGTATAAAATTTGAAATAAAAAAAATGCCCGCGCCAACCACATACGATAAACGTAAGGTCGGCGCGAAGCCAAAAAATTTGCAGATATAATCAAGTAAGTGGCGTGCGTTGGCTTATAGGCGACAAACGTTCGTTAAACCACCTCAATTCATCTTGTCTTTGCTTCAACGCTCGCTGGGCTTCTTCTCGCGATTTTTCGCCCGCCGATTCGGCTGAGGGATCAGGAATGCGCTGATAAGAGCAATTCCGTGCCACAGGGAAACTCCCCGCCTCGCCAAGCCACACCTCGCGGAGCCCATTATCAGCTTCGCTGAAAAATATCTCCACCATTGTTGTTTTGCCGGCAAACCTCTTGTAATATCTGCCGGGCTCAGTGGGACCCATATGCCAATTCGACACGATAAATCTCCTACGAAGCAATAAAGAAACGTCTTAGACACGATAAGAAATAATACAAAATTTATCAATAAAAGTCAATATTATTATAAATAAATAAAAAATTATGATTTTAGGAAAAGCATCACCAGAGGATGTAAATTTACAACAAAAAATCCGTTCATTTAAAACAGATTCTTTGCGCGGAGGTCGGTGGAGTCGGACCACATTCTATTATTCATAGAACCAATCGCTTATCAGACGACGATCAAAACCGTTTGATTTCAACCTCCCATACCTCCGCAAGATAATTATAACACAAAAAAATAACACCTCCAAAATTGAAGATGTTATTTCTCGGTTCTATACCATAGAATATGGCATCGCCTGATAAGCATCTTTATTATAGCAAATCACAGCCCCTTGTCAAGTCCCGGCATATTAAGCTGACCTGCGACTCCTGCCAATAAAATGAATTGAAATTTACAATTTAAAATTTGAAATAAAAAAAACGCCCCGCACCAACCACATACAACAATAATGTTGCAAGGTCGGCGCGAAGCCTAAACAAACTCCATCAAAATTCTCCGAGCTCTAGGACCGACCATGATTTGATCGTTTCTTTCGGAAGTTGAGAACATTCACGAATACGATCCATCCAGTCTTTTAGCTCTCCGAATTCGACATCGGCTTGATTAACAATGCAGCCGATTTCCAACCGACGTCTAAGGGTCATATCAGTACTATTCACCAACCATTGGCGAATTTCTGAATCAGAAACTAAACCCCCATCTAGAGCCCGACGAATTTTCTCTATGCCCATGATATTATCCTTATGCTTATGTGAAAAAACCCAGTAATATTTTATATAACATATTAAATAACATCTTGTCAATAGATTTATGCAAAATGTCCCCTTCTTGTCATTGCGAGGAGGCTCGCAAGCCGACGAAGCAATCCAGAGTGAGAGCACAAACTCTAGATTGCCACGCTCGCCCTCTGGGCTCGCTCGCAATGACAATTACATAAATTCTATTTTCTAGATTCTTAAAAAAAATGATACTAGGAAAAGCATCACCAGAGGATGTAAATTTACATCCAATTAAATATCAATGGGCTTATGATTTATATCAACAAGCTGTAAGAAACACTTGGTTTCCACATGAAATTGCTTTAAAAGAAGATTTGGAAGATTTTACCAAAATGACAGAAGATGAAAGGCATTCTGTAAAATTCTTAATGGCATTTTTTAATCCTGCCGAACTAATTGTAAACCGTTCCATTGCCTTGGGAATTTATCCATATTTAAAAAGTCCAGAAGCTCATTTATATTTAGCCAAACAAATGTGGGAAGAAGCCAACCACTGCGTAGCTTTTGAATATGTTTTGGAAACCTTTCCTTTTGATAAAGAAAAAATTTACAATGTACACTTAGATACACCTTCAATGCAAGCTAAAGAAGATTTTATAATGAAATATTTAAAAAGAATGACTGAAATAACTTTGGATGTACAAACTACAGATGGTAAAAAAGATTTTATTCGTAATCTTGTAGCTACTAATATTGTTATGGAAGGAGTGTGGTTTTATTCTGGATTTATGGTAGCTTTATCTTTTCGCCAGCGCAATCAACTAAGAAACTTTGGCTCTATGATTGACTGGGTTTTAAGGGACGAAAGTTTGCATTTAAAATTTGGCATAAATTTAATTCAAACAGTTTTAGAAGAAAATCCTGATTTACTTACAGAAGATTTTGCAAAAGAAATAAGGCAAATTGTAATTGATGGAGTAAATGCTGAAACAGCATATAACAAAGATTTATTTCCTCGCGGAATTTTGGGGCTTAATGCAGATTATGTAAACCAATATGTGCAATATGTGGCTGACCGCAGACTTGAGGAGCTTGGACTGCCAACTTATTACAATGTTACAAATCCTGCCAAATGGATGGCTTCTGCTACAGATGTTTTAGAACTAGTAAACTTTTTTGAACAACAAAATACCAAATACGAAGTGGACTCTGGCTCAAAACCCTCTACTCTTGACAAGCATTTATGATTTGCTATAATGAAAATGGGTATCAAGCAGTGAGACTTCAATCGGTGGAGTCGAACCACATTCTAAAACATCACCTTCAACTGAGGGTGTTGTTTTTTTATATAATAAAATGTTAAAATATAATTGCGGAGGTATTGGAGGATATTGCCACACGGTTGTGGCCACAGCTTGATACCCTGTTGATTCGATCTACATCGAATGGAGTCCAACTTTCCTGTCCTCCGCGTTAAGAAATCTATCAAAATTATGATAGATTTTTTAATTGCCTTTTAAATTATTTTTAAAATTACTCTTAAAAAATTAAAACTCTATACGCCATTAGAAAGCGACCGCTTTTTATTGGCGTATTCATAAAATGTAAAAAAACAAAAAAGTATGTCCCGAAACTTGACATTTTAAATTTATTTTGGCAATATAATGTCAGCTCCTAAAATACGACTTCACTCGTTTCCTTTCAGCAGTCGGCTCAGCCGACAGGAGAGAAAGATGAAAGTATCATGGGTCCGCTGGGAACAGACGGAAGACCAAGACATTCACTGTTCAGAAGAAGCTCTGATCGAGGCTATAAATGCAGGCCTTGACTCGAGCACGGCCAGGGAAAAATTCATTGCCCTGTGGAAATACTGGTGGAAAAAATTTCCCAAGGCGTGCGTTTTGGCGACGATGACCCAAAGCGTCTTTCGTAGCGACGGACAACAACTGAGGCTTTGGTTCGGCGATCCGGCGGAGTTTGGATCGCAACACGTCGATTCGTCCGGACACAACTTGATTGTGTCCTTACGCGACGAACCCGAAAAACTTCGCCACCTCGTAAAAGAAATACTGCCCGCCGACCAGTTCGAAGAAAGCGCAAGGGAACCGGACGACAAAGCCCGGTGCACCGTACCTGCGCAGATCATCGTCTGGAAACGCAAACAGTAGAACGTTCCACCCCTAACCCCTTCGCGCATTTGCTACGGCAGATCGCGAAGGGCTCTTTTTTTATTTCAAACTTTACTTCGAAATTACTCTAAATAGTGTGCGTAGGAACAATATTTAGAGTAAATTATCTGCAAATTTTTATTTCATTTTTTTCTGACAAAATGTGCGTACGCACATATATTCCAAAAAATCTATTCCACTATTTTTTATTTCTTTTAATTTATTAAATATTTTGGTAAGATTAAACTGTGTACGTTGTCATCCCCGACTTGATCGGAGATCCAGAGTTAGGTTCACGTTCTCTGGATTCCCGCTTTCGCGGGAATGACACAAAAAAACTTTGTTAAACCTGCAAACTAAAATTGAAGAAATTCCTAGAATTGGAAGTGCTTATCAAAAACGACTTAAAAAGATGAACATTAGCACTGTTGCTGATTTGCTTTATCATTTTCCTTCAAGATACGAAGATTTTTCAGATGTGATAGAAATTGTAAGTGCCAAAAAACAACTTGGCCAAAATGTTTGTGTACAGGGTGAAATTACAGAAATTGGCAGTACTCATACTTTTAAAAAGTTTATTAATATTGTAGAACTTACAATACAAGATAATTCTGGCAAAATTAAGGCTTTATGGTTTAATCAACCATTTTTACTAAAGAGTTTAAAAGAGGGTAGTTTTGTGTGTTTAGCAGGAAAAGTAGCTTTGGGTAAAGAAGATATATATTTATCAAATCCAATTCATGAAATTATAAATCAAGATGTAGAAAACAATGAATTAACTCACACAGGAAGAATTATTCCCATTTATTCAGAAACTCGAGGAGTTACTTCGCGCTGGCTAAGATATATAATAAAACCTATTTTAACTATTTTAGAAAATCAAATTCCAGAATCACTGCCAAATGATATTTTAAAAAAATATAAATTTCTGCATATAAATGAAGCCATTTGGCAGGTACATTTTCCAGAATCTTTTGAGTTTGCTGATGCAGCTAAAGCTCGCTTTTCTTTTGAAGAATTATTTTTAATACAACTTTCTGTTTTAAAAGAAAAAAGTCGCTTAATGCTTAAGAAAGCTCCGGCTTTTCCTATGAATGCAGAATTAATGAAACAATTTACAGATTCACTTCCTTTCCAATTAACTGACTCTCAAAAAAAATGTGCTTTTGCAATTTTAAAAGATTTAGAAAAGCCTGTTCCAATGTCGCGCCTTTTGCAAGGAGATGTGGGAAGTGGCAAAACTGTTGTTGCCACAATGGCAGGTTTAAATGTAATAAAAAATAAAGCACAAGTAGCTTTTATGGCACCAACTGAAATTTTAGCTAAACAACATTTTAAAACAATTACCAAACTTTTAAAAGATTTTGATGTTTCAATTGGTTTAATCACCAGTAAAAGTTATAGAATATGTAACCCTTCGGCAAGCTCAGGACAAGAAAACAATTTTGAAGTTTCCAGAAAAAGTTTGCTAGGAGATTTAGAAAATGGCCAAATAGATATTTTAATTGGCACACATTCATTAATCCAAAAAGGAGTTGAATTTAAAAATTTAGGCTTTGCAATTGTAGATGAGCAACATCGCTTTGGCGTAGATCAAAGAGCCAAGCTTTTTGAATCAAGCAAATTAACTCCACATTTATTATCTATGACAGCTACTCCAATCCCAAGAACCTTAGCTTTAACTGTATATGGAGATTTAGATGTATCTTTAATTTCTGAAATGCCAAAAGACAGAAAAAAAATCAAAACAGTTATTGTAGAACCATCTGAAAGATCAAAAGCTTATGAATTTATCGAAAAAGAAGTAAAACAAGGTAAGGGAGTGTTTGTTATCTGCCCTAAGATAGAAAATAGAAATCAGAAAATAGAAAATAGAATAAACGAAACGACGACGGCTTCGACCAATTTTATACCACAGAATTATGATATTAAATCTTTGTCTTCTTTAGCAATAATAAATGATGTAAAAGCAGTTAAAGAGGAATATGAGCGCCTTTCAAAAGATATTTTTCCAGATTTGCGAATTACAATGCTTCATGGAAAAATGAAAGCCCAAGAAAAAGAAAGAATTATGCTTGATTTTGCTAAGGGTGAAATTGATATTTTGGTTTCTACTTCTGTAGTAGAAGTTGGAGTAGATGTACCAAGAGCCACAATTATGATGATTGAAGGAGCAGAACGTTTTGGGCTTTCCCAGCTTCACCAATTTCGCGGAAGAGTGGGTAGATCAGATGCACAATCTTATTGTTTTTTGTTTACTACCTCACCAGATCAATTAAACAGAAAAAGATTAAAAGCAATGGTAGAGCTAGATAATGGCTTTAAATTAGCAGAAAAAGATTTAGAAATTAGAGGCCCAGGCTCTCTTTATGGAAGTCAGCAGTGGGGCATTCCAGATTTTGCTATGGAAGGATTATTTAACATTTTTCTTGTAGAGAAAACTAGAACAACAGCCAAAGAACTTTTAGAAAAAGATCCAGAACTTAAAGATTATCCTATTCTTAAAGAAAAACTAAAAAATCTTGAAAAGCGCATCCACTTTGAATAATTCATTACACAAAAAAACAGCTATTTTTTAATTCGCTGTTTTTTTAAAAATTATTCGATTTATTCTTCCCCTGAGTTATGGTCTTTTCCTGTTATATCTTTGTATCTTCTTTCTGCTATTTCTAATTTCCTTGAAACTTCTCCCCTTTGCCTTTCTGATTCTACTCTATATTCCTCAAAACCTTCTTTAAGAGCATCATAGCGTATATTTGGATTGCCTAATGGAGTACTTTCTAAATCATCTCTTTTATCAGAAATATTTCCATCTATTGTAATGAGTTCTGCATTAAGTTCCTTAATTAATTTATCTAATTCATCAACATTTAAATTTTCTAAATCCTCATTGCCCCCTTTTTCATTTTCTTTTGTCATAATATTTTTTTACCTGCTTGCCGGCAGACAAGTTTTAATAATAATTATTTTTTAATTGATTGTATATTTAATACATTCTCTATATAATCTACTCTATGTTTTATAGAACCCACATATTCTAACTTATCATCCATAACTTTAAGTAGACCAAAAACTTTTTCAAAATTTTTGTTAACAGCTTTAAAATTTTCATTAACAGATTCAAAGTTTTTATTTATATTATCAAAACCATCAACAATTAGCTTTGTCTGACTTTCGAAACTTTTGTTAACTATTATTGCCAACTTATCTGTAGTTATTTTGCTTATTAATTTATTTTTTACCATAATTATTAAAGCTTAATTCCTATAATTTTATTATACTCTTGCTAAAAATCGTGTCAAGAAAATTACTTACGTATTTTTTCAGTTACCCAAAAGCCCATGTGCCGACCCAACATTAACCTAATTTGAGCATCAATTGCTGGTAGGGCACCAAATAAGATTAAAGTTACTGGCAAAATAATCCATTGTAAAAATATACTTATTTTTTTCCATTTACTCATACCTTTTGGTAATTTTGGCAAAAGAAGCGTACTTAAAATAGCAGATACAAGCATTCCCGCTAAAGACAAAGTCATAATTCTTCCTGTTAAAATTGGTAAATTAAATGACAAAACTGTAATATTAAAACCTTCTCCACCTAAAAATATTGGGAGCCATCCCAAAGCAAAAAGTAAAAGTGCCGCTGTTGCCCAAGACCAAAATCCATCAATTATTGTATAAAGATTAAAAAATTTTGACCAAAAAGGAATTTTTCTGTCTTTAACAAATCCAAAAGCCACATAAGGAATTTCAGCACATCCCCAAGCCCACCTTCTTTGTTGTCTATATTGGTTTATAACAGTTCTCCAAAAACCTTTTGCCATAACTGCATCCATTGAAACTAAATAATAAATTGGCACCACTCTATAATTACCACTGTAATATAAATAAGCTCTCCAAAAAATTCTAGAGTCATCTTGAACTATATTATTAGGATAACCAACTTCAAAAAAAACTTTAGCAGGGGTAGAATGCGAAGAATATGTTGTAAGTTTTTCAGCTCTTTCCTGCTGAATCATTTGCCAAAAAGTGTTTGATGTAGAAACAACTCTAGAAAAAAATGGTACTGACCAAATATTATTGTTATATACAGGAATTGGCTGATAACTAGCTCTAGTTGGATTATCTACAGTTAAATAATAATAAGTTAAACAAGAGAAATATTGCGGATAAGGCTTTGTGTCAACATCAAAACTAGAAATTAAAATATTTTCATAAGGAATCTTTAATTCATCAATAAGCTTTTTTGCTTCCTTTCCAGCCCATGCCACATTAGAACCCTTGCCTCCAATTTCGCCTTTTATATTGTCTGGATGAACTGTGAATTGAAATTTAAAAAATTTATCCTTATATTCTTCTCTAATTCCTAAAGCTATTTTTTCAAATTCCTTTCCCGCTCTTTGCTCTTGACTTAAGATAATCATTATTTTCTCTTTCGGATAATCTAAAGCAATTATTGAATCCAATGTTTCTGTAATTATCTGTTTAGATTCTTTATAGCTTGGCAAAATAATTATATGAAAAATATCTTTCCAATCATTTACCGAAACAATGGTATTACATTTTACCTTTTTAAGTTTAGCCAACCAATTTACACTTAAATATTCCTTAACTTTAAAATAACTTATAATCTGGTGTAAGGAAAAATAAAACACTCTGAAAAGATAATAAAAACAAAAACAAATTATGAAAATAGAAACCCAGGCAGGAATTAGCCATGAAAAAACAAGAACCCCAAGCAGAGTCCCCAAACTAATAGCTCCGGGCAAAATCTCAAAGAAACGATAAATTGTTCTGTCTTTAAAACTTTTTAAATCCGAGGCTTTAGAAATATCTAAATAATCTTTTTTTTCCATAGCGGTCCCATCGGGATTTGAACCCGAGTTTCTTGGATGAAAACCAAGTGTCCTAGACCAGGCTAGACGATGGGACCATTTTCTAATACATATCTAGATATTACAATATAAATTGATTTTTTTCAAGTTTTAGGGTAAAAATAGCCTATGAAGATACTAGCTATTGAAACATCTTGTGATGATACCGGAATTGCGATTTTAGATATTAAAGAGGGCAAAACCCCAGAATTTTTTGTTTTAGCTAATAAAATAGCTTCTCAAATTAAAGTTCACCAAAAATATGGTGGTGTTTTCCCAATGATGGCAAAAAGAGAACATCAAAAAAATATTATACCAACATTTATTGAAGCACTAAAATCTGACAAAAGCCAAAGGCATTTTGACGGACCCGCCACAATTTCGCCAGAGGCGAATTTGGGTGGGGAAGCAAAATTAAAAATTTTATCTGAAATATTAGAACGCGAGCCAGAATTGGCAAAAAAAATAATTCCATTTTTGAAAAAATATTCAAAGCCAGATATAGACTATATTGCAGTTACCAATGGGCCAGGGCTTGAACCTTGTTTATGGGTTGGAGTAAATTTTGCCCGGGCTCTTTCTTTTCTTTGGAATATTCCCATTATTCCAGTAAATCATATTGAAGGGCATATACTCGTCAATTTTCTAAATAAAAATACTGCACCATCGTCATTGCGAGGAGGCTCACATGCCGACGAAGCAATCCAGAGTAATAGCACAAATTCTAGATTGCCACGCTCGTCGCCTGCAGAGCAGGCGAACTTCGCTCGCAATGACAATATAAGATTTCCAGCTATTGCACTGGTTGTAAGTGGAGGACACACTCAAATTGTTTTGGTTGAGGATATTAGTAAATACAAAATTCTTGGCGAAACTCGCGATGATGCAGCTGGCGAATGTTTTGATAAAGCAGCCAAAATTTTAGGTTTGGGATATCCCGGTGGACCCATAATCTCCAAATTAGCAGATAGACACCCGATGTCTATTAAAAACAAAACCGATCGACTCCCGATGTCGATCAGACTTCCTCGTCCTATGCTAAATACTAAAGATTATGATTTTAGTTTTTCTGGACTTAAAACTGCTATTTTATATTTTCAGCAAAAACAACTAAAAAAAGTGCAAAAAAATAAATATTACATTTGTGCAATGTGTGCTGAAATCCAGCAAGCTATAATTGATGTTTTGCTTAAAAAAACTTTTAAAGCTGTGAAAGATTTTAATGCCAAAACAATAATTCTTGGTGGAGGGGTTTCTGCAAATTCAGAACTTAAAAAACAATTTCAAGATGCCACCACCCGTCATTCCCGCGAAAGAGGGAATCCAGTAAGTTTAATTTTTCCAGAACCAATTTTAAGTACAGACAATGGTTTAATGATTGGCGTTGCTGGATATTATAACAAAAATAAAACAGTCAATTGGAAAGATCTAAAAGCTGATTCAAATTTGCGAATTGGCGAATAAAAAAAGCGACCTCGTTGAACACGAAGTCGCATGCACGATACGACACTTCCGACTCCGTCCCAGACCGATCAGCGCTCCATCGCGTCGTCGCGAAGAAGCTGTTGCTCCACCGCCCTTTGTTGACGCTTCTTGGTCTTGGCCTCGCATCTCTGAACACGAACATGTGCAATCGCCTCCTCGACCATTTGGGAGAGATTTGGGAAAAAAAGTCCGACATCTTCCAATGCCGAAATGATTCCGTCGTGGTTGTATTCAATTTCATTCAATTTCAACCACGAAACAAACGCACCAGCTACCTGGTCATTAGCAAGACCGGGCATAATCGCAGTGCGCAACGCGATCACAATCGTTTCCTCAAAAGGACGGGCCATGGTTTACTCCCAAAAGGACTGCTTGAATTTACAATTTACGACACAACCAAATTTTTGCATACTTTATAGCTATTGTCAAGATTTACGAGGACAAAAATAAATAGTAAAATAAAAAATATGTTAGAAGGACAATACGATTCTAAAAAAGTTGAAAATAAAATTTACAAGCTTTGGGAAGAAAGCGGTTTTTTTAATCCCGATAATTTGCCTAACGCCAAAAAACGAAAATCTTTTACAATCATAATGCCCCCAACAAATGCCAATGGTAATTTACACGCAGGGCACGCTTTGGTTATGACCATTGAAGATATTATGACGCGATATAAAAGAATGAATGGATTTAAAGCTTTGTGGCTTCCAGGACTTGATCATGCTGGCTTTGAAACACAAGTTGTATATGAAAAGAAGCTTGAAAAAGAAGGCAGATCAAGATTCCAAATTCCAAAAGAACAACTTTACAAAGAAATTTGGGACTTTACGCAAGAAAACAAAGTAAATATCAAAAACCAAGTTAGAAAAATGGGAGCAAGTTGTGATTGGTCAAGAGAAAAATTTACTTTAGATCAAGATATTGTAAAAGTAGTTTATGAAACTTTTGAAAATTTATATAAAGATGGCTTGATTTATCGAGGTAAAAAAATTGTTAACTGGTGCCCCAAACATCAAACATCTCTTTCTGATTTAGAAACCAAAGATGATGAAAAAATAGAAAAATTTTATTATTTAAAATATGGACCATTTACAATCGCAACTTCTCGTCCTGAAACTAAATTTGGTGACAAATATGTAGTCATGCACCCAGATGACAAAAGATATATAGATTACAAAAACGGTCAAAAAATTGATTTGGAATGGATTAATGGACCAATTACAGCTACTGTAATTAAAGACAAAGCAATTGATATGGAATTTGGCACTGGTGCAATGACAATTACTCCATGGCATGATGCTGTTGATTTTGATATGTCAGAAAGACATAATTTGGATAAAGAGCAAATCATTGACCTACAAAGCAAATTGCTACCAATAGCTGGTGAATTTACTGGAATGAAAATTTTAGAAGCCAGGCCAAAAATTATTGAAAAATTACAAAGCAAGGGATTGGTAGAAAAAATTGATGAAAATTACAAACATGTTACCAAAACTTGTTACAAGTGCAATACTTTGATAGAACCACAAATTATGTCTCAATGGTTTTTAAAAATGAAACCTTTGGCAGAACCTGCCACAAAAGCTATTCAAGCTGGTAAAATTAAATTTATTCCAGAACATTACAAAAAAATTGCTTTGCACTGGTTAAAAAATATTTTAGACTGGCCGTTGTCACGACAAATCGCTTGGGGTATACCTATGCCGATAAAAATTTGTGAAAATTGTGGAGAAAATTTTGTAGACATCAATAATCAATTACAGTCGTGCACAAAATGCAATAGTCAATTAAAAAAAGACCCTGATACGCTTGATACTTGGTTTTCCTCTGGACAATGGCCGTTTGCAACATTAATGAATACCGGTAAAAATGACTTTAATAATTTCTACCCAACCGATGTTATGGAAACAGCTGGAGAGATTATTTTTTTCTGGGTTTCAAGAATGATTATGCTTGGAATTTACAGAACTGGTAAAATTCCCTTTAAAAATGTTTACCTTCACGGTTTAGTACTTGATGCAAAAGGCCAAAAAATGTCAAAATCCAAGGGAAATGTTATAAACCCACTGGACTTAATTGAAAAATATGGAACAGATGCATTAAGAATAAGTTTGGTAATGGGAAATACTCCCGGAACTTCTTTAGCGCTAGATGAAAATAAAATTAGGGGATACAAAAACTTTGCTAATAAAATTTGGAATGCTGGCAAATTTGTTTTAATGAATACAGCTGGAGTTGACATAACAAAGAAGCCAAGACTTTCTAAAGACGATGCAAAATATCTTGCGGAGTTAAATAAATCTATTGCAAAAATTACTAAACAAATGGACAATTTTAAATTTTATTTGGCTGCAGAAGATATTTATCACTACTTTTGGCATGTATTTTGTGATAAAATTATAGAAGAGAAAAAGAAAGATATCTTAGGAGAAGATCTAGTAAAGAGAGATTCTGCAAAGTGGCTTCTCCTAGAAATCTACGCTACTTGCCTACAACTTCTGCATCCATTTATGCCATTTATTACAGAAGAAATTTATCAACAATTGTCCATCAAAAATAAAGAAAAATGTCTTATGATTGAAAAATGGCCAGATTAAGAAAAAAACGAGCAAATAAAATATAGCGAGCCAAATAAATTTTTTTGAGGCGAGGGAAACCCCCTATGGAGAGGTCGAGACGAGAAAAAATTTGATTTGGCGAGCGAATTTCAACACAAGCAAAATGATTTTTATTTATTTTTTATATATATTTTTTGGAATTTTGCCGTCTTTAGCTTGGCTTTTTTATTATTTAAAAAAAGACCTGCATCCAGAATCCAAAAAAATGATTTTGAAAATATTTTTATGGGGATCTTTTACTACAATTCCAGTTTATTTAGTTCAAAAACTTTTAACTATATTACTTTTTTCTATAAACCCTCCTTTAATTTTTATTTCATTAATATATGGATTTATAATAATTGCTTTTACCGAAGAGCTTTTTAAATATTTAGTAATAAAATTTAAAGTTCTTTCAAACTCTGCATGCGATGAACCAATTGATATAATGATTTATATGATAATCTCAGCTCTGGGATTTGCAGCTGTTGAAAATATTTTTTATATTGTTTCTTCTGCAATTAATTTACCAATTAATGATGCTGTTTTTGCTTCAGTAGTTATAAGTCTTTCTAGATTTCTTGGAGCTACATTTTTGCACACTCTTTGTTCAGCTTTAGTTGGATATTTTGTAATACTTTCTATTATAAAAACAAAAAATAACTTAAGATATACAATTTTAGGAATTTTAACTGCCACCCTATTGCATGGATTATTCAATTTATCTATAATGAAAATAGAATTAAATTGGCTAATAATTTTAATTCCAATTATAATTTTAATATCATTAGCAATATTTGTAATTTCTAAATTTGAAAAAGTTAAAAAAATTAAAAGTATTTGCAAGATTTAAAAGGGTTTAGGGTACAGGGTATAGGGTTTAGTTATTTACTAAACGCTAAACGCTAAACGCTAAACGCTAAAACGTTGGTAAAAAAAACAAAGATTGACGAAAATTTAATACAAGAAGCAATAACTCAACCTCAAGAAACAAGTAAAAAGGCCATATTCAGTAAAGAAGGCGAACTTGTAGTTGATGTTTATGAAACACAAGCAGAATTTGTAGTTACTTCGGCTATTGCTGGAGTGGTAATAAATGATGTAGATATTTCTATTGAGAAAGATATGATGATAATTAAAGGAGATAGAAAAGATCCGAATCAAGCAGAGGGAAAAAAATATCTTTATCAAGAATGTTATTGGGGGCCATTTTCTAAAAAAGTAATTTTGCCAGAAAACATAAAAGTTAAAGAGGCTTCTGCTGAAATGGATAAAGGCATTTTAACAATTAAATTTCCTAAAACAGAAAAAAATGTAAAAGGAAAAATTGGCGTTAAAGAAGCCTAGAGACACGGATTTTCACTGATTCAAAATAGATTTCCACAGATCACAAACAAAAACACGATTTAAATCGTGTTTTTAATTGCTTACACTGAGCAAAGCGAAAGTGTGCCGAGGGAGGGACTCGAACCCTCAAGTCTTGCGACACCAGCTCCTAAGGCTGGCGTGGTTGCCAATTTCACCACCTCGGCAATTAAACTTAATTTAATTCTATCCTAAAAAACACAAAAAAACAATCCTGTTTTAGCAGAATTGTTTTGAAAAATTTTTAAAATAAATAATTAGCAACCACCACCTCCACATATTATTTGATTTATCATTGTAATAAAAGGAGTAGCAGATGCACCTATCACCAATACTACCGAACCAATTACCGCGGCTATAAGAGCCTTTCTTGCTAATCCTGTTCTTTCAGGACTCCCTCCTGATGTTAACCACATTACTCCAGCGACTACAAAACCAATTGTTGCCATAACTGTTCCGACACCCATTATTGCATTACTTATCCCCTGTAAAATGGCGTTAAGAAGTGTAGAACCTCCCGCGGCTGGTACTGCAGCGATAATTATGAACGGTAAGAATAAAGCTATAAATGAAATTAATAATATTTTTTTATTCATTTCTAATTTAATTAACACTTTATCAAAAAATATAAATAAATTTTGATAAATTAGTTAATCTTTAATTTTAAAAGAAATTTAAATTATTGACCTTGGAAAAGTGCACTTCTTACCAAAGTCATGCCCACATTAGCTAAAATAACCATAACTGTGCCTGCGATACCTGCATACATCATTTTTTTAGCCGTGCCAATTTTACCTGGGTCGCCAGTAGCTGTTAAGAATAAAAGCCCTGCAATAATAAATGCTATTACAATCAATATTGTGGCTACCGTTGTAAGAACATTGGCAATATTTTGAACCATCGTAACTATTATCATTTGAGCACTTACAAAAGAAGGAAAAATTAGAATAACTGCTAATAGTGATAAAAATAAAAGTTTTTTGTTTTGCATTTTTTTGTTTTTTAAATTACTCTGGATTCCCGCTTTCGCGGAAATGACACGATGACGATTATCCTCCTGTTGTTATAGCTGTTTGGATAATTACTCTGGCAGTTTCGGCTAAAAACGCAACTACTGTACCGACAATTGCCCAAATTAAAGCTGTCTTGGCTTTGGTAAGCTTTGAAGGATCACCTTGGGCAATCAAAAACAAAAGTCCTGTAATAATCCAACAAACAATAATAATGAGTATAGCAATATTTGTTATTAACATTCTTAAATTGACAGCAATTGCCGTAAGTGAAGTTGGCTGAGCCAATGCAATTATTGGCGAAATTAAAACTACCAAGGTAAATAATGATATTGAAAATAAAAGGTTTTTTTTCATTTTTTAAAAAGTTAAAATTTAATAAAATAATTTTTAAAATATGCTCTCAACAATAGTTATTATTGAGTAAGCTAAAATTGCCACAATAATACTAACTACACCCCAAAGAACAAAGCTTCTTGCAATTTTTAATTTTTCTGGTTGACCTTGAGCTGTAAGAAAAAATATACCAGCGATCACAAAAGAAACTAAGGCAAATAAGGCAAACACTTTCCATATAAGACTTTCTAAAATACCAAAAAACTGCGTAAATGTAGTTACACCAACAGGATCTGTAAATCCCACGGAAAAAGTTATTGTCGGTAAAAGCAGACAGAATAATAAAATTAATAAGAATTTGAATTTAATTAACATTTTATTTTTGTCATTGCGAGAAGCCGGGGTACCCTTTGGATCACGACGTGGCAATCTATACGGTTGAGATTGCTTCGCCCACGACTGCGGTCGGGGCTCGCAATGACGGCGAGACACAATAAATTTGAAATAAGGTTTATTTTTTAGAATAGATATTATATTTTAAAAAACAAAGCTTATATCACATTATCTCTCTACTTCAGCCCCACCTTGGCAGGGCTGAAGTTTTAGAGAAAATATTTATGTAATAAATGTTCCTACAATCTCTACAATTGAGAAAGCAAATGCAGCTACCACTATTCCAACAATTCCCCATAAAACAAACAACCTTGCTGTCGCAACTTTTGCTGGGTCTCCTTGAGCTGTCAAAAACATAATACCAGCAATAACAAACAATACCAAAGCTACAATTGCAAAAATCTGCCACATTAATGTAGCAATTTTGTCATACAATGTTGATAAATCTGTGACACTTGTTGTTGGAGGAGCTGGTATTACAGCTGATGCTAAAACAGGTGTTAACAATACTGACAAAAGCAATAAACTAACTATAATTTTTAATGTTTTCATTAAATAAGATATCAATATTACTAATTATCATACCAATGATACTAATATTCGTATAATTGGTATGAGATTTGTATATTAATATCGCTTTTTTTTAATTTTTATTTTTTCCCTAAAATTTTTACTAAATTCGACCTTTTAATTATTTATCATATTTTGCGCTAACAACCACCGGGCACACTCACATTAAGCACTTCTTTTATCACCTCAACAATTGGAATAGCAAGCAAAGCAACAATTATTCCTATTATAGCATATTTTAAAGCTGTTTTAGCTGTGGTCATTTTTTGCTGATCTCCTGCAGAAGTCAAATATAATATACCTGCTATTATAATCATTATACCAGATAATGTGGCAACTAGTCCAGCTATGCCTGTGGATAAATTAGTCAATAATTTGCAAAAAGTATCTGTACTACCTAAGGGATTTATAATTTGAACAGCTAAAACAGAGCCGGAAAAAGATAATAAAATTACTGAAATTAATAATGATAAAATATATTTGTTCATAGTTTTGCTTGCAAGGCAAGCGTTTTTATTATTTTATTCCGAATTTATTTTTAAAATAATCTAATCTTTTTTCTGCATGCTCTACTTCTTTTCTTGAATTTAAATTAATTCTCATTTTTTCTATTTTGTTTTTTTCAGATTTAATTATTTTTCCAATATCTCCTTTTTCAACAAGTGATCTATAATTTTTGTGGATATATTCATCTGCTTGCATAGTTTGAGCTGAATTTAACTTTAAATTAGCTGGATTAATTTGTGGCTTTAAATTTTTGACATAAGATCTCTTATTTTCAGTATAACTAGGTTTATGTAAACTAAAATTTTTTTTAAAATAAGGATTTTCAATTCCTACCATGCCAAAAGGTTTACTGGAATTTGGGGTTGGTTTAGAAGGCATACTATTTAGTGGTGTCATTGTATTTAATTTATTAGATAATAAATTTATTATACAAAATCTTATTCTTTGATACAAGCACCAGAAGCCACTTTATCCCCCTCGTCCAGCTTCATAATTCTTACCCCTTGAGTAGCTCGCCCTAGCAAAGAAACTGAGGCAATATCTGTTCTAATAACCTGACCTTTTTGTGAAATTACAATTAAATCTTCTTGCTCTACTTGACCTCTTAAAACAGCAGATAAAACTGCAGGCCCTGTTTTGCCTGTAATTTTAGCTGTGATTATACCAGAACCACCCCTGCTTTGAGTTTTGTATTGAGATAATTCTGTTCTTTTTCCATAACCATGTTCCATAACAACAAGTAAAAACTCCTTAGTTATTTTTCCATCTTTATCCTTTATCTTTTCTGCAGGAATTACATCCATACCTATAACTTCGTCCCCTTTTTTTAATTTAATAGCTCTCACACCAGAAGCACCCCTACCCATTGCTCTTACATCTTTTTCTTTAAATCTTATAGCAATTCCATTTTTAGTAACTAAAATTATATCATCATCTCCTGTTGTTTTAACTACTTTTCTTAATAAATCTCCTTTATCTAATTTTATAGCAATAATTCCAGATTTTCTTACATTACCAAATTCTTCAAGAGCTGTTTTTTTAATAGTTCCATCTTTTGTAACCATTACCAAAAATTTATCAGCGCTTTCGAGAAGTTGTCCTTGTTTTTCTGTAGGTTTTCCTTGCAATGATCCTTTTGTAGGGACCATTGAAAGAACTTTTTCTTCTGTGGAAATTTCCAAAAAATTCATTAGTCCTCTTCCACGAGCAACTCTATTTCCTTCTGGAATTTCATATACTTGAGTTTGGAAAACTTTTCCAGAATCAGTAAAAAACATTAAATTATCATGCGTTGAGGCAGTTAAAAAATGTTCTACAATATCATCTTGCATTGTTTTCATTCCCACAAGGCCCTTGCCACCTCTATGCTGACTTTTATAAGTATCTGGATTTAATCTTTTGATATAGCCTCCTGTAGTTAAAGTAACAATTGTTTCTTCAAGAGGCACTAAATCAATTTCTGAAATTTCACCAAGTTTGCCTTTTACAACTTTTGTTCTTCTTTTATCGCCAAATTTTTCTTTTAAATCTAAAAATTCTTTTTTAATAATTTCTTTTAACTTTTCAGGGTTTTTTAAAATATTGGTTAACTCTTTGATGAGTTTTATTAAACCTTCTAATTCTTCTTCAATTTTTTGCCTTTCAAGCCCAGCTAAAGTTTGAAGACGCATCTCCAAAATAGCTACTGCTTGCCTTTCTGTAAGTTTAAACTTTTTAATTAAATTTTCTCTTGCTTCTTCTCTATCTTTTGATTTTTTAATTACTGCAATCACAGCATCAATATTTTTTAAAGCAATCATTAAACCCTCTAAAATATGAGCTCTTTCTTTGGCTTTATCTAAATCAAATTGTACCCTGCGGGTTGTAACTTGCTTTCTGTGTTCAATAAAATATTTTAATACATCTACAAGTGACAAAATTTCTGGTTGAATACCATCTACTAAAGCTAGTAAATTTAAATGGAAAGTTTTTTGTAAACTAGTAAATTTATAAAGACGATTTAAGATTCTTTGTGGCTCATAACCTTTTTTAATATCAATTACTATTCTCATACCTTCTCTGTCTGACAAATCTCTAATATCTCTTATGCCTTCAATCTTTTTATCTGAAACTAAATCTGCCATTTGTTCTACTAGCGTAGATTTTAAAACTTGATAAGGAATTTCTGTAATTACAATTTGATCTGAGCCATCCTTTTTTTCTGAAATTTCAGCTTTACCTTGCATTATAATAGCACCTTTACCCTGAGAATATGCTGCAATTATTTCTTTTCTATCATAAATTGTTCCACCTGTTGGAAAATCAGGGCCTTGTATAAATTCAAACAAATCTTGAGTTTCTGCTTTAGGATGATCTAATAAATGAATTGTAGCATCTAAAACCTCTGTTAAATTATGTGGTGGAATATTTGTTGCCATACCTACAGCAATTCCTAAACTACCATTTAATAAAAGTTGTGGAACGGGACTTGGCAAAACAACTGGCTCTTGACGAGTACCATCATAGTTATCAATAAAATTTACTGTATTTTTTTCAATGTCTTGAAGCATTAAATCTCCAATTTTAGATAATTTACATTCTGTATACCTCATAGCAGCAGCTGAGTCCCCATCAATTGAACCCCAGTTACCTTGACCGTTAATTAAAGGATAGCGCATATTAAAATCTTGAGACATTCTTACCATAGATTCATAAACTGCAACATCTCCATGTGGATGATATTTAGCCAGTACATCTCCTGTAACTGCAGCTGATTTTCTAAATTTTGCAGAAGAAGAAAGACCAATTTCATTCATGGCAAATAAAATCTTCCTATGGACAGGTTTAAATCCATCTCTTACGTCTGGCAAAGCACGAGCCACAATAACAGACATCGCATAATCAATATACGATTCTTTAAGCTCTGTCACCATTTCTCTTTGCTTTATATTCCCAATATTATTTATTTGTTTGTCTGAGTCTTTTTCTTTTATCATATTATTTATAAAAATAATGCAGTTTGAATATTATTAACAAATTCCTTAACATCTTCTAAATCATTTTGTAGAACATTGTAAACAACATCAAATTTTAATTTTTTATAATCATGAGCAATTTTATTTCGAAAACCAACCATATCAATCATTTTTTTCATCAAATCAACGGAAATTATTGTATTTTCTTTTAAAATTTCAAAAGCCTCAGAATAACTATCTGGTCTTCTAAAGTCTCTATAGGAAATAATAATTTCTGCTAAATCTATAACCTCCTGAGTTAATAAATAAAGATGTCTTTCTAAACTAGTTTTCAAAAATAAATCATCCTCAATTTCTTTTTGGGATCTTTGTTTATAATTATCTTCAAGAATTTTTAAATACTCCTGAATAGAACTTATTTTAATTTCAATAACTCCTTTATTTGTCATAATTTATTTGCATATTCATCATATGCTTTAGATAATTTATAATTTATTAAAGAACGTCTAAAATCAAAAAACTCGTTTTGAATTTTAGGTTCTACTAAAAGCTTAAATGGCTCCCTTTCTAAAAGCAAAACGCCTTCTTTGATTATATTGTATTTAAGTTCAGGAGCATCAAGATCATTTATAACAACCAAATCAACATTATCAGTTTTCAACTTTATTGAAATCTCACCCATCAAGTCCAGTCTCAAATCAAATCTTTTCTTCTCATTTTTCTCATCTAAATAAATTGCAAAATCATAGTCACTCAAAGGTCCAATTTTACCTGTAGCACGAGAACCAAAAAGATATGCAAGCTTTACTTCTGAATATTTTTCAAAAATTGGAATCAAATTTTTTATATTTTCTGCTATTTCCATTTTATTTATTTTGTAAATCTAAAAGTCGAAATTATTTTATTATAAATATCTATAAATTCTTCATTGTTTAAAAAAGCTTCAAACCCTCCACACAAATTTTCATTGTTTATTCCAAAATATGTTATCGGTAAAGAAATTTTGATATTTTCACCTTCACCAGCACTCAAAATATTCCATTTTGCTTGATAAATTTTAAATCCATCAATAGTTTTTAACTCCTTGAATTCATTTAAACTATCAAAGTCTTGTATTTCATAAATGCCAGCTTTTTTTACATATTCGTCAAATGGAATTGAGCAATAATCAGAACCCCTTTCATAAAAACCAATATTAATAGGTTCATAGCCAATTTCAAATTTATTATTAGGTTGCAGGGCAATACCACTATCATAAATTCTATGTGTCCAATCACCAGGATATTTAATCTCAAAACCTCCATAACTACTAAATTTTAAATTCTGCCAATCTTCAATTTCTGTATTTTTTATTTGATTATCTGGTAATTCTAATTTTGGTAAATCTATTTCTGACAATTTTATATCCTTTGTAGCTTCACCTAATTTGTTTAATCTTTCAGTAGCAGATCTAATCCAAAAAAATCCAAAGATAAAGGCTAGAATAAGTACAATAACAATTATTATTATTTTTTTCTGCTGATCTGTAAGATTTTGAAGTTTAACTATAATTTCGTGAATTTTCATATAAGCAATAATTTTTATGAAACGAGGCAATAAATTTTTTTGTAGTTGCCCCGCCACGGCGGGGCAAATGAGCTCCGCAGAGCGTACCCGAAAAAAAATTTGTTGCCGAAGTGAAATAAAAAATTATGGCAGTAAAACCACTACTTCTGTTCCTTCTTTTGGCATTGTACTTTCTTTAGCTAAGAACTTTTCTTGAGGAACTACTGCCCCTGCATTTTTACCCATAGCTTTTAAAAACTTTTCAACTGAATCTAATTTGATATTTAATCTTGGAATTTCATAGTGCATTGGAATTACAATTTTTGGTTCTATTTGGGAAACTATTTTCATAGCCTCTGTTGAAGAAATTGTATAGCCCTCTCCACCAACTGGAATCATTAAAACATCAATAGCTCCTATTTTTTCCAACTGCTCATCTGTTAATTCTTTTTGCCCCAAATCTCCTAAATGACAAAATCTCATATCTTCAGCTTCAATTGTATAAATTGTATTTTGCCCTTTTTCTTTACCTTCTTTATCGTCGTGATATGATGTAATTCCCTGTACAAAAACTCCTTTTACCTCAAATTCCCCAGGGCCAGAAATCAAAAACGAATCTCCTTTGACCGCTTTTACATTATTGTGATCATGATGATTATGAGTAACTAAAAGAACATCCCCAGATAAGTTAGGCACTTTTAAACCTATTTCTTCATCAAAAGGATCAATTACAATATTTGCCTCATGATCTTTTGAATTAGAAACTGAAATTTGAAAACAAGATTGTCCAGACCAAGATATTTTTGCCATATAATTTTTTATTTTATTTATTTTATTATTTTATCATAAACAAAAATCCCTTTCAAGGGGACTTTTATGTTTGTAAAGGCTAAATAGAAATGTCATACCTGCTGGCAAAGTAGAAATGTCATACCTTGCCGGATTTTTTTTGTTTTTTACTTTTTCTCAGCTAATAATATTGGCTGATTTTTATTGATTAAAAATTTT
>Ga0208375_1000547_pt1 | contig 53418 bp, 59 predicted proteins | sample RifOxyD1_FD_184038 | JGI IMG/M metagenome (GOLD analysis project Ga0208375, IMG submission 184038) | Soil microbial communities from Rifle, Colorado - Rifle Oxygen_injection D1 (SPAdes) | ecosystem: Environmental > Terrestrial > Deep subsurface > Rock core/Sediment | place: Rifle, Colorado... | reverse complement strand
TATTTTGTAGGTTGCATGGCTGGCAAATTTTGTTTCCATGCATCTATTCTAACATATTCCCAGCCGCAGCAAGCTGCGGGGTATTATTACTTCGTAATAATACCGGCAAATTTTTGCCGATCTTTATCTCTTTTTTAGTTAAAGAGCTAAAAAAAACCCGCCACAGGGGCGGATTTCCGTCATGAAACAATCAATATTTTTTTGTGATTAGCTTTTCTTAGCATTTTTACAATAATACTCTTCGTCAGGAAGGTTGTCAATACTCCATATTTCCCTAATTTTCCAGCTTTTACCCGAGTAATACCTTTTTAAGCAGCGCCATCCGGACATAAAGGCCATTCTCCGCCTGCTGGATGTATTTCGCCCGAGGATCGCTGTCGAACCATTCCGGAATTTCGCCGAAAGCCGGGTCACGCGGCAAAGGGTGCATCACAATCGCCTCTTTTTTCATTTTTTTCACGACTTCCTCGTTTATTGAACAATTACTTCTGATAAAATCATAATCAACTTCGATTCCATCCAGCCTTTCTTTTTGCACGCGGGTCATATAGCAAACATCGGCTTTGTCCGCAACGTCAATTAATTTTTCATATTCAGAAAATTTCACGCCTTTTTTATTCAAATACTCTTTGATATCATCCCTCATTTTGAGAACCGTTGGCGAAACAAAGAAAAACTCTATTTTTTTTGGATCCTGATATTTGTTCAGAAGATACGCGAGCGAACGAACCGTCCGCCCATTCGCCAGATCCCCCGCAAAAACAATGTTTATTTTTTCTTTGTGAATATCTTTTTTGAGATCGTTTTCAAAAAATCTTTTGATGGTATACAGATCGAGAAGCGCTTGAGTCGGATGCTGGCCCGCGCCGTCTCCCGCGTTGATGATTGAAACCTGGCGGCCGTTGGAATGCGACGCATCGTCGGCTTCTTTCGCCATTCCCTCTTTATCCGAGCGCATCACAATTGCATCAATGCCATAACCACAAAACATGGCGATTGTATCTTTCACCGTCTCTCCTTTCACAACTGAAGAAAATTGCCTCGCCGGAGGAATCGCCATCACTCTCGCTCCCAGATTTTCCGCCGCGACATAGAATGACGACCACGTCCGGGTGCTTGGTTCATAAAAGAGAAGGGCTATTTTTTTCTCCGCCATTCCTGCCTTTATGATTCCGCATTCGTGAATCGCATCTTCTGACACATCTCCTCCATCCAGAAATTTGCAGACTCCCTGCATATTGTCCGCTTCCATAAACAAATCATCGAGAATTTCGCGGTCGAATTGTTGCGATTCTAAAATCGATTGGCCTTTTAAACTTCTCATATTTTTGATATTAATTATAATATTTAGACAAATTTTAGGCCAGGGAGATTCCCCCGGCCATGATAATCGAACGATAGGTGGTTTTAGCCATGACAACCGCCGCATTCGTCCCACAAAATCTTACCTTTTGCTGGCAAGGGATTTTCGGCTGGCTGGCCAACAACGAGGTTACATTTGGACGGGTCGCAATTCCGACCGTCCAATTTGCATCTGATAACCAAACAACGCGGATCCCTCTCCTCTTTCGTCTCAGTCATTTCCGTGTGTCCTCCTTCTGATTTATGGCCTGCTAGCCTGACCGCCCTCTGCCGAGGGGGCAGCATCCCTGGTGTTCCCCGCCGATGAAATTGCACGTGCATTTTGCCACTGGCGAGAATTTAGGAGTGGGAAACTGAACGATTGCAGTCCTGTCGGCCTTTACCAATTTCTCTTCAGGAGTTGGGAATTTTTGGGGACAAATTTCATCATTGCAATCACGTCCGGTCGGATTGGACACGGCTGTGCAACCCAATTTCCGACACTCCTGGTTCGGCCTATTTCGATTTGGCATGATCACCTCCTAATCAGCCAAGAATTTTTTCAATATATTTATTGATCTCTCCGGATCGGCCTTACCTTTACTATACTTCATAACAAGTCCCAATAAAAATTGCAAGGCAGCAACTTTCCCGGACTTATAATCCTCGACGGGACCGGGATTTTCAGAAATGACTTTTTCCACTATTTTTTCGATTTCTGAATCATCCGCAATCTGTCCCAAATTCTTTTCTGCGATGATATGCTCCGGATCCGCGCCGATTTTCACCATTTCCGCAAGCACTGTCTGCGCCGCGCTGGAATTTATTTTCCCCGCCGCGATGATACTCACGAGTTCCCCAAAATTTTCCGGGGTCAGCTTCAAATCAGTTATCTTTGTTTTCTCATCCAGATATTTCTTGAGTTCCGAAATTATATAATTGGCCGCAAGCTTTGATATTTTGTCTTTTTTTTCGCATAGTTCGCACCCTTCACTCACTGATTCTTCAAAAAATTGCGCCAGATCTTTGTTGCGCACAAGAACTTCCGCATCTTTTTCCGGCAATTTATATTCCTTTTGAAATCTTTCTATTTTTTGCGCCGGGAGTTCTGGAAGCTCCGCTTTTATTTTCTCAACATATTCTGCGGCTAGTTCAAGCGGCGGCAAATCCGGTTCGGGAAAATAGCGGTAATCGTGCGCCGATTCCTTTTCCCTTTGCGGATAGGTCATCATTTTGCTCTCGTCCCAGCCTCGCGTTTCCTGAACCACTTTTTTTCCTTCTTCAAGTATCTCTTTCTGTCTTTTTACCTCAAAATCAATCGCCTTTTCAACCGACCGGAAAGAATTGAGGTTTTTTACTTCCACCTTTGTCCCCTTCTCACCCTTATTTTTCGAAATTGAAATGTTGGCTTCGCACCTCATTTGTCCCTTTTCCATGTCCGCGTCCGATATTTCAAGATAACGGAGAATCAACTGCAGCTCTTCGCAAAACTTTTTGGCCTCCTCGGCTGATTCTATGTCCGGCTCTGTCACCAGCTCCATGAGCGGCACGCCCGAACGGTTGAAATCAACGAGGCTGAAATCCGTTCCTTTTTGATGGATGAGTTTTCCCGTATCTTCTTCGAGATGAATTCTCGTGATTCCAATTTTTTTTCCGCCGATTTCAAGATATCCCTTTTCACAAAACGGCTGGTCATATTGGGAAATTTGGTATCCTTTTGGAAGGTCGGGATAGAAATAGTTCTTGCGGTCGAATTTGGAAATTTCGGCTACCTTACAGTTGAGCGCTAACCCCGCTTTGATCACAAACTCGATGGCTTTTTCATTCGCCACCGTCAAAGCTCCGGGCTGACCCGTGCAGACCGGGCAAATATTCGTGTTCGGCACCCGATCGAGCCCCAACTCATTTTTGCACGCGCAAAACATCTTGGAATCCGTCTTGAGCTCCACGTGCACCTCCATGCCAATTGTCGGTTTGTATTTCATGCAAAAAAATTCACTATTTTATTCCAGACTAACTCACTTACGTCTTTTTTACTCATCAAATTTCCATTCACCATACACTCAACTAATTCTATATTTGGAATTGTTTTGGAAATTTCTATGTAAATATTTTCTGCGTCTTTCAAATGTTTCAAATCCAGTTCGTGAATATCAGCTTTTTTATCTTTCAGATAACTCTTCTTTCTTTTTTGCAGCGCCATTTTTTGGGCAATACTCGCTTCCACATGAAGTATCAGATTGATATCAGGCTTTGTAATTTCAAAAATTCTATATTCCAAATCGTGCAGCCACTGAAAGTATTTCTTGCGTTCAGATTTTTTCTTTATTTTTCCGCCCTGATGGCCCATGTTGGCTGTCACGTACCGGTTGGCAATGACAATTTTTCCATCTTCCAGCCATTTTCTTATTCGATTGCTTGCCGCATACCGATCGCAGGCATAAAATATCGACGCCCGATAGGGACCAACTCTTTCGGCTGTTCCATATTTTCCGCTTAAATATTCTTCCACCAGAGCTGCTGACTTTTTCCCGTATTGCGGAAAATCAATTTTTTCAACTTTATGTCTTTCTTTCTTTAACTTTTTTACCAATAATCCAGTTTGAGTCGCTTTTCCGCTTCCATCTGTGCCGTCGAAAACGATAAATAATCCTTTCTTTCTTTTCATAAAATTATACTTGAATCTCGCGACCCTCCGTCGTCACCCTTCCTCCTTGCCATTGTCCCCGATATTGGCTGCCCTCACCAAGAACTTCATGGAATGTGATATGGACAACGCGCGCGCCCATATCAACTTTGATGTTTGATTTTCCCAGGTTGCAAAGCCCAAAAGTGAGTTCGCCTTGATAACCGGTGTTCACAATTCCATTGAAAAGCGCGAGGCCAGAACGGAAAAGTGTCGTTCGCGGGAAAATTATTCCAGCAATGTCAATCGGCAAATTCACTTTTTCAACGGTTTTCACGAGATAATATTTTCCCGGCTCAAAAATATACGAGCTCACCTTTTCCGGATCGAATTTCGCGACCAATTCTGACTTCGGTGTTTCCCGTTCCTCAAGACCGAGATACCCATAGCCTTCCAGCTCATAAACTTCCCCCAATCGGAGATCAAACCCTGACCCCTCCGGGTTTTCGAGCTCCCGCTTTGACAAATTCTCAACTAGTTTTTTTTCTTTGACCAATTTTAGCAAGTCTTTTATTCCCAATAACATATTGTGCTATGTGTTACGAGTTATGAGCTATGTGAAATCATTCACTCGGAATCCTTCTTTTCGACGTATCATCCTGCAAAAAATCTTCAAACCATTTTTTGTCTTCTTCAGAAAGCTTCACTTGCCGGATTCGGATATTGGCTTCGTTGGCTACTTCTTGCCAGTGCTTGTCACGCATCGCGTCCTTTGATTCATATCCAATTTCATAGACAATTTCACGGATGCCCGCCCGCACCAAAAGCTTCGTGCAGACGTAGCATGGGAAAAGGGTGAAATAAGCCGTCGCGCCTTCGATGCTGATCCCCGTCCGGGCTGCAAGAGCAATGGCGTTGGCTTCCGCGTGAATGCTCCGGCAAAAATCATATTTCCCCGCGTCGGGAGCTTTTATGCTTCGGCGATAACATACGCCCTCATCTGAACAATGCGGAACACCGGGCATTGAGCCATTGTATCCGGTGGAAAGGACTTGCTTGTCACGGATGATGACACATCCCGTCGGCCGCGATATGCAAGTCGACCGTGAAGCGGCTAGTTTCGCCAGAGCCATGAAATACGCATCCCAACTGGGTCTTTTGAAGGCTGGAGGCATAATTTTTTTTGTTATTTTAGTAAAAAAGAGGCACCCCCGTAAGTGCTTCTGTATTATAACGACTTCCAAAAGAAAAGGCAAAGTACGCTACTCCACTCTCGCGAATACCACCACTTGCACCTTGTCGCCGTATTTTTTGGCGCATTTGGGGCAGGTTGCGTAGAAAAAGATAAATTCTTTGGCCTTAAAACCTTTTTCAGCGGCATATTTTTTTGTTTCTTTTATCCAGCGGCGCATATCGCCATAATGCCCTTCAAAAAGCTTTGTCAAAAACCTGCCTGTCACGAGCTCTGTCTTGAAACGATCCGTTCTTTGGCTAATCGGAATAAGCATCTCTCCTCCCCAAAGACCGTCGCCTTTTGAAAGCACCATCTGTTCGGAAAAAAGACCGGCTTCTCTTATTCTCTCAAGTCCTCGGATAATTTTTCTTCCAAAATCAATTGGCACGTTAAGAAACGACCAATACCTGTCGTGGTAAAAAGGCTTATCTCGCCAGACAATTTCCTTTTGTTCCCACTCGATGGGGATCAACCTTTTGCAACATTCTTGGTTCATATATTTTTTCCAAACTCGGCTTTTTCCTCCCTCCCTTCGCGAAGGGAGGGATTCCTCAAAGCCAAGCTTTTACAAACTAACAAACTTCACCGGCAAAACTTTTTTGAAAACGCCCGCGATCATGAACGAATCCGACTCGTGGATATAAATCGGCTGGTGAAAACTGTTCGTTGAACTCGGAAACAATCCAATCACGCCGTTTCCCAGTTTGCGATACCGTTTGATTGTCGCCAGACCATTCACGATTGCGACGACTATTTTTCCGTCAAAATCAAAGTCTGCATCTTTTTTTTCAAAAATGACGTAATCCCCGTCGCCGATTCCTTCCTTGTCCATTGAATCTCCGAGAGTCTTCACGGCAAAAAGCTGCGCTTTGGCACTCGGCCGGATCAGGCTTTCCGAAATTTGAAGATAGCCGTCAATATTGTCCTCGGCAAACGCAAGAGCATCCCCGGCGCAGGCTTGGCCATACACCGGAACCTGGAAAACTCCCTCGAGTCCGGCCGGCATATTTTCGTTTTCGACCAGATATAGTTTTCTGAAAACATCCCGCTTCACTAAATCCTTTTTTTCAAGCGCTTCAATCACCTGGGAAACGCTTTTCACTGATTCGTCCTTCATTCCCTTTTTCTGAAGATATTTTGCAATTTTATACGTCGTCGGGTTCCCCTGCCCGCCGTCGATCATCTCGCGGATAGTTTCGAGAATCAGATTTTGCTTATCTGTTAAATTTTTCTCCATTTTATTTTTTTTAATAATAACTCCATATCCCATACCAAATACTAAATACCAGATACAAGATTCTAACATTATCACTATATCACTATTCACTATACCCAGTCAAGACTCATTTATCCACACTCGCTTTTTCCCCGATATAAAGCAAATTCCAGCCTTCTTCTGCCTTCAGTGTTTCGAAGCCAGCTTCTTGAAAAAAGCTCTCCAACTCCCCCGTTTTGAAAGGGTGGTGATAGCGCCGGAAAACCTTATTTCCTGATTTAAATGGAATTTCCGCATCGACCCATTCTTTTTTTGATTTTTTATGGTATTTAAGATATTGTTTCTGCCACAGATTCCAAACAGTGATGACAATTTTTCCGCCCGGTTTCAAGACCCGATATAATTCTTTCGCAATAATCGATGTATATTCTTTGCTCGGAAAATGATGAAAAACAGCAATTGAAAAGATTATTTCAAAGCAATTATCCTTAAAAGGAAGTGTATAAAAATCAGAAGATAGTTTCACAAACTCTGTTTTTTCGCTATTATACTTCTGGCTGGCAATATCAATCAGTTTCTGGGAAATATCAACACCGACATATTTTTTATAATTTCCTTCAAGAAATCCCACCAGCCTCCCATTTCCGCATCCAAAATCCAATACTCTATCCCCCGTTTTCACTGAATCTCTTATAAACCCTAAATCCCGCCACATAAACGCGCGGGTTCCAGAAAATTTATCGGCAATCAAATCATAGCCGGTTTCAAAGTCAGACAATATTTTTTTTGCGCTCTTGTCTTTCACGATCCTAACATTCAATGTTAGGGTTTCCCCAACACTGAATGTTAGGATAACCAAAGCATGAATGATTTATTCGCTACTATTATTAAAGAAGCAATCCGGAGAAAAATCAAATCTTCGGAATCTTTTGACGAACTGAAAAAAGAAATCTGCGGTCACTTCGGAGTCACTGCTCCCCGCAACGCGAATATCCGGGATTTTTATGAACAAAGCTTGGCTTTGGGGAATTCCAAGGACTTCTCTCGAGGAAGGAAAAAAGCCGAGCTTTTATTGCTAAAAAAAATACTTAAATCCAAAAATGTCCGCACGCTTTCCGGCGTCGCCGTCGTCGCCGTCCTCACAAAACAATATCCCTGCCGCGGCAAATGCCTTTATTGCCCGACTGAAAAAGAAATGCCCAAAAGTTATCTTTCCAACGAGCCGGCAGTGATGCGCGCCATCACGGTCAATTTCGATCCCTACAGACAAGTTCAGAAAAGATTGCGAGCCCTCGAGATCAATGGGCACGATATTGATAAGATAGAACTGATTGTTATGGGCGGAACCTTTTCCGATTTGCCAAAAAAATATCAGTACAACTTTATTGCCGAATGCTATCGTGCCGCCAACAACTATTCCTTAGACGTCCGACGTCTAAAAAACCAAAGACGTCGGACGTCTACTTTGCTGCGAGAGCAAAAACGAAACGAAACTGCCAAGCACCGCATTATTGGCCTCACGCCTGAAACCCGACCGGATACACTCGATGAAAAGGAGATTAATTTTTATCGAGAACTCGGGGCAACCCGAGTCGAAATCGGCGTCCAGAGTATTTTCGACGATGTTCTCAAAAGAAATCGCCGCGGCCACGATGTTGCGCAAACAATCAAAGCCACTAAGCTCTTGAAAAACGCCGGATTCAAAGTCAGTTATCATATGATGCCCGGGCTCCTCGGCAGCAATTTCAAAAAAGATCTCAAGATGTTCAAGGAAATATTTTCTAATCCCGATTTCCAGCCGGATCTAATTAAAATTTATCCTTGCGTCGTAACAAGGAATTCCGATTTATACAAATTATGGAAATTAGGAAAGTATAAGGCTTTAACGAATAAAAACGCTGAAAAATTAATCTGCGAAATCAAAAAATTTGTCCCGCCCTACGTGAGAATTTCAAGACTAATCCGCGATATCCCCGCCACTTCCATCGTTGCTGGACCGAATATTTCCAACTTACGGCAGCTTATCCAAAACAAAGGAATTAAATGCAACTGCATTCGTTGCCGCGAAATCCGCGGAAATTATACTACCAAAGACAAAATTACCCTAAATAGAATTGATTATAACGCCTCCGGAGGAAAAGAAATATATCTCGAATATGTTTCACCAGATCACAGAAAACTATATTCTGTGATGCGATTAAGAATCGCTTCGCCCTATAGACGTCCGACGTCTACAAAAAAAAAGACGTCGGACGTCAACGGATTCGCCGTCATCCGCGAAGTCCACACCTACGGCAAATTATTAAACCTCGGCGCTAAAAACAAAAACTCCCCGCAACACGCGGGACTCGGAAAAAAACTGATCATCGAAGCTGAAAAAATCGCCAAAAAAGAATTCAACTGCCAAAAAATTTCCGTCATCGCCGGAATCGGTGTGCGAGAATATTATCGAAATCTGGGATATAAGCTCAAAAATACTTATATGACGAAAAATATATAAATTTGCCCTATTTTTCTGTTTTGCCTATAATATTCATAAGAAGCAGTTCATTTCACTAAAAGGAGGTGGTTCCGAAAGACAAGTGAATTCAAGCGGCAAGGGAAATTCGCCGACAAGTGGAAATATTGGGCTGAAATGACAAAGCTCAACCAGCTCCGGCGAAATTTTTTACCCGAGAACCCGGCGACTTACTCAAAGGAGGATATCGCCATGGCCACGAGAGCAAGTCCTGTTTCTTCCCCGGCGCTGCTGCGGCACTCGGCTCGGGGAGAGGCCATCCTGTTCTGATCGCGGGCTGAGGAACTAGACCTCAAGGCGTTCCCTGCCTAATCAATGCAGTAGGGCATTGAACTCCCCACAAAAACAGTAGCTCCTACGCGATCAACGGAGCGACAGGAAAGGTAATGGATAACCCTGCCCAAGCGCGGCGATTTTCGTGAGAATCTTTCACGATGTCAACCGCCCCGCTTGGGCTTCTTTTTTTTGCAAAAAAATTCACTACAATTAGTTTTAGAGAAAATAAAAAGACAAGCGACATTCTAACATTCTCAAGAATGTGAGAATGTTATTTCCCAATTCCAGATGTTAGGGAATAAAAGCAGCTATAATATACTTACTCACTTTATTTTGCATCAATGCGCTAGCGCATTGATGCATCCATTATTTCTGCCATAATTTATTGCGAGATAAAACACTACCATATATGGTAGTAAAAAATATTCTGACTATCTTCCAATACTGAAAATCTTCCTCACCACATCCGAAATTTCCACTTCATCGATCAGGATATCATCCACCGGAAGATCTGAAGACAAGATATCGCGCGCGACGTCTTTCGCATATTCCCGCGGAACGCGCAGGGTGACACTGTTCGGTTTGAATTTATAGATTTCTCTAAACTCGCTCACGTCCTCCTCTTTCACTCCCTCTCCTTTAAAAGTAATCTTGAGAACTTTATATGGCGCGTATTTGGAAATGAGATCGACAAGATCTCCATCATATCCGATTTTCCCCTCCTCAATGATGATCACCCGTTTGCAAAGCTCTTTCACAGCTTCTTTATATAATTTCTCGCGATGAAAAAAGCCTTTCATGGACGCCCAAAAGCCCGGGTTGTTTTTTGAAGTATTCGTAGGTCTTGCTAAGATTGGAAACTTCGATGGTTGACATATATAAAAATAATTGCAATTATTTTCTTATAAATCCAAGGAGGAGCGTTCATTATGGCTAGCAGCGTAAGAAAATTAAGAGACCTTCTTATCTCCGCGATTAAAGGTTTCTTGGCAGAGCAAGGTTCTTTTCCACGGAGGGGCTTTGAACTTGCTTACGGCGTATTCGTGTTTTTTCCGGATTCCAAGGAAAAGAATCGCTCACCATGGATCTGCTGGTATACACGACTGTGGTGTATTAATCCGGCAGTGCTGGCTGAGCATAAATCCAGGGTACACTTACTATCGGACTCCGAATTTCTGGGCCCCATTGGGGCATTGAGATTCTGGGAGAACGAGCCGGATCATCCTAACTCGGCTGTTTACGATCTGGCAAGAAAAATCCTTGCATATAAGCCCGCGCCTTCTTGGTTTCCCGCTATCATGCCTGTAGACCTTTCGGAACATCGTGCACAACGCTAGGTTTCTGCCTTACAAAAATCGAAAGATTTTATCCTGCTATTGCTACGGCTCCGGTCTCACGTTTGAGACCGGATTTTTTAAATACCAACTGATTTTATAAAAAATTCACTACAACTAGTTGTAGTGAATAAAATACTACGATATATAGTAGTAAGATATTTATGATTGATTTTTCAAAGCTCGGCTTTTTCCTTGCTCGCTATTCGCTCGCAATTCCTCAAAGCCAAGCTTTATTCGAAATTCATCTTCTTGTATATCTTCCGCGTAACTTCCACGTCCGCGTTGCAGTAGGCACAGATTTCTTTCAGCTTTCCTTTTTTGTAATAGGTGAAAACTTCCGACCCGTCCATATTGGTTTTTGATGAACCAAGGCCAAGCGCCCGTGCCAGTGAATCAAGTGAAACATTTTTTCCGTATCCCCACTGGTTCCACTCGTGCATCACGTCATAGATCGGTTCACTCCGATAACGGGCAAAGGAGAGGCGTACTTTTGTCTTCGGTTTCGCTCCATGGATAATCGACCGTTGAATGATGTATTTCAGATCAAAATCCATTATATTGAACCCGACAAAGAGATCGACGTCTTTGGCCGCTTCCCAAAAATTATCGAGCATCTTTTTTTCATTCTCGTCGCAAATGCAATGGACCATATCGTCATTGATTGCATACGAAATACAAAAAATCCGCCCGAACGTCCCGTCGAGCCCTGTTTCTGAAAGAAACTGCTCAAAGCTCTTTGAATATTTTTCCCCGTTCCTTTTCTTTTTCTTTTTCCGATACTCGTGGATTTCCATCAAAGCCTCATGCACATGCTCCGGCGCCGGCAAAGTTTCGATGTCGAGGAACATCTTTTTGAGCGGGCTGTTGCCATATCCGTTTCTGTAGTGATTATTCATGTTTGTTTATATTATTGATAAAATTTATTTTTCCACAAACGCCCTTTCTCTACGAATTACGAATCAAATACGAATATACGAATTTAGCTGTTTTGTATTTTCGTAATATTTCTTAGTTCGCAGAGACCTCACATTTTTTCAGGCGCGCTGATTCCCATCAGCCTCAAAGCTTCGGCGAGAACGATTTGAACCGCTTTTACCAATTCCAATCTTTGCGCTGTCAGTTCCAAATTATTTTCATCAATCACCCGACATTCGTCATAAAACGAGTGGAACTTGTCCGCCAGACCCATGGCATATTGCGGGAGATAATGAACCGCGTAGTTCTGCGAAATCTCGGAAATAAGATCGGGAAATTTCAGAAGTTCGAAAACCAACGCACGTTCTTTTGCGTGCATTTTCCTAAGATCGGATCTTAGGACGCTCCTAAGATCCGATCTTAGGAGAGCAGCCTTCTCAAAAATACTGCAAATCCTCGCGTGGGCATATTGGACGTAATAGACCGGATTTTTTTCACTCCGCTCTTTGGCAAGGTTCATGTCGAAGTTCATATGCGTGTCGGCGCTGTGCATCAAAAAGAAAAATCTTGTCGCGTCTTTTCCGACTTCGTCCACAAGATCATCAATGCTCACATAGGTCCCCGCCCGCTTCGACATTTTCATTTCTTTTCCATCTTTTAGCACGCGCACGAATTGCGTGAGAATCACATCGAGTTTATTCTTATAGCCTAAAGCTTCGAGCGCGCCCTTTGTCCTCGCCACTTCCCCATGATGGTCCGCTCCCCAAATATCAATCAGTTTATCAAATCCCCTATCGAGCTTTTCTTTGTGATAGGCAATGTCGGAGCCGAAATATGTTTTTTCTCCATTTGATTTTATAACTACCCTGTCCTTATCATCTCCGAACTCCGTTGACTTGAACCAAACCGCCCCGTCTTTTTCATAAATCAGATTTTTTTCTTTCAATATGCTAATTGCCTTCTCTATCTTTCCGCTCCCCTGCAGTTCTTTTTCTGAAAAAAAATTATCGAATTCAATCCCGTATTTTTCCACTGAAGGCTTTATGATTTCTTCGAGAATAATCTTCACGCCTTTTTCCCCTGCTTTTTTTGGTTCACTCTCTTCTATCTTATTTCTTATTTCTTCTATATATTTTCCGCTATACTGTGCCTCGGCGTCGCCCAAAATAGAATGCCCCAAAATTTTAACCTGGTTACCGGCATCATTCACATAATATTCACGATGAGGATGATATCCCACTTTTTCAAACACATTCGCGAGCGCATCCCCTAGCGGCCCGCCCCGCGCGTTTCCGACATGGATCGGCCCGGTTGGATTCGCCGAAACAAAATCAAGATGGATCCTCTTGCCCGCGCCGATTTCCGAACTGCCAAAATCATTTTTTTCCTTATTAATTTTCACTACCGTATTCTGTAATACGGTAGTGGCCAACCAGAAGTTCAAAAATCCAGGTTTGGCGATTTCTGTTTTTGCGAATCCAAAGCTCGGCTTTTCCCGCCCCGCTTCGCGTGGCTCCTCAAAGCCAAGCTTTTCTTTCAGCGCTTCCGCCACTTCCATCGGAGTTTTCCCGACTTCTTTCGCCAGTAGCAACGCCACATTCGTCGAAAAATCCCCCATCCCCTCCGGTGGATAATCAACTTTTATTTTCTCCGTATCAAAATCAATCCCAAAAGCGGATTGGATAGCATCTTTGATAAGCTGTTGAATCTGTTTTTTCATTATTTATAAGTATACCCCCACACCAAGATTTTTGCCAGATATTTTTTTCCCAGAGATTTCCACTTTGGTGTGGGGGTATAGCAAGGGATTTGAAATAAAAAAAGCCGGGAGGGATTAGCTCCAGGCTTTCGAGGCGATGAAAATATCTTGTTAAAATTCTAAAAAGTTTTTCGTCGCCGCGGTGAGCTGTTCGTTTTGATGCCGGATACGGCGGAATAACTCCGCGACCTCTTCGGAAGTTAATTCGCGGATTATATCCTCTTCCTTGAAGCGAATAAACATCGGCCCATGTCGCGAAATATCCTTCTGAGGGTCATAGTCCCCTCTCACCTCTCCTGTTTCGAAATTCATGAAACCATAGGCGTAGGGCTTATGACGCTCCTGCAGCGCAATGAGCGGTTCGGCGGTTTTAATAACAGTTTGAATTTCCAGTGGTTCCCACCCCGCACCATATCCATGAATTATTACTAATGTGTAATGTACCATTCCTCCCATCCTCCAGTCTCAATATTTCTTAAAGAGGTAAATTAATCCGGCAATGATTAAGATAATTATGCCTGATGTGATTGCCAGATTGTTCCAGACAAACACGACGCGATATGGCCGAGAATGGCGATGCCCAGAACTACGACCGCCACACAAGCCAATACAATGAGTATGATTACCAAACCGAGAGCCGAATTCGGAGACATAGACATTTTGACACATCCTCCTAGTCTATCTTTTTTTGTTCCACACCCAATCGGATGAGAATAATAAAAAATAACAACATTTTACAATGATGTCAAGCTTTGCTTTAATAAAGACATGAGTGTTCTCGCCATCAACAAACGAGCCAGTTTCGACTACGACATCTCGGACCGCTTCGAGGCAGGTTTGGTGTTGCGCGGATATGAAGTGAAAGCGGTGAAAACAGGGCACATCAGTTTGAAAGGCAGTTTTGTGACCGTCAAAGGCGATGAGCTTTATCTCACCAACGCCAATATCCCTTTATATAAGCACGCGGGAGCCATTGCTAATTATAACCCCACCGCACCTCGAAAACTGCTTCTTCACCGGGCAGAAATTCGCACTCTTATCGGCAAATCAAGGGTCGAAGGGTTGACACTTGTGCCCATTCGGGCATATACTGTACGAGGACTTCTGAAGCTTGAATTTGGCATAGGAAAAGGCAGAAAGAAGCATGACAAGCGCTCTGTAATACAAAAAAGGGAGAGTGACAGGAAAATAGCGAGAGCCTTAAAATCCTAAATTCTAAGCACTAAATCCTAAACAATATCCAAGTTCAAAATTCAAATGGCCAAAACTTTTTTAATTTTTGGTTTTGAGAATTTTAATTTGTTTAGTATTTCGATATTAGGATTTCGGATTTTCCCCGCTCAAGTTTTCCGAAGGAAAATTTGAGCGGGGATGAACGGTTTCGACAATTTGTTCTCTCAGAATACGCAAGTCGAGCATGACATTAGACTCGTAAAACCTTGTGTCAACGATCATAAGTGCAAACTTATTTTCAAAGGTTAAGCAAGCTTTTCAGCCTGCTTACGCCGTTGTTCCTGCCTAATTCGCGGGGACCATCAGCCTGCTGATGCCTAATAAGCAACCGCTGGTGTCATACATTGGGCTTGATTGATAGCCTTTCTTTGCAGCTATCTCTGACCATTGAGCAAAGAGGGCTTTTCAAGGTTTTGTTTACTTTATACTTGAAAAGTTTCTCAAAACAAGTAAACTAAACTTGTAGAATATTTTGGAAGATATAAATTTGGACGGGAGTTCGATTCTCCCCATCTCCACCAGATGTCTGCGAATTACGAATCGAGTACTAATATACGAATTTGTATATTCGTATATGATTCGTATTTCGTAGCCAGAAATAAAAAATAACTATTAGAGCAAAACATATCCGCAGAAGATTTTTTCGCCGCCAGCCGCAATTTCGCGGACCGCGGACTAGAGTCAATGAATACATCCGCATCTCTCCTGTCCGGCTGATTGATGAAGAAGGCCAGCAAGTTGGAGTTGTTCCAACGGAGCAGGCTCTTCAAATGGCCAGGGAAAGAGAATTGGATCTGGTTGAAATAGTTCCCAGTGTCCGCCCTCCTATTGTGAAAATCATGGACTTTGGAAAGTTTCAATACCAGAAAGCCAAGGAAGAACAGCAGCAGCGGTCCAAGCAAAAGAAAACGGAAGTAAAAGGAATCCGCCTCGGCCTCAAAACGGATGACCACGATTTGGATGTTCGCAGAAAACAAGCCGAAAAATTTCTCTCGCAAGGAAATAAGGTGAAGATTGAAATCCGCCTTCGAGGACGGGAAAAAGCCCACCAGCCATTGGCAAGACAAACTTTGAATAATTTCATAATGTCGATTTCTTCCCCGAGCAAAATTGAGCAGGAAATAAAAAAATTTCCCGGAGGGTTCAATGTCGTAATTGCACCGAAATAAATGCCCGGTAGTGAAAATTTGACTGGCCTTTAGCCTAAAAAGATGTCTGCAGAGCATAATATAATACAATTTATACAAATATAATTATCGAAATTTACTTTAATCAATTTTTTAAAGTCAAATTTCTACTACCGGGATGCCTAAGATGAAAACGAGAAAATCTGTCAGAAAGCGCGTGAGAGTCACCGCCAAAAGAAAAGTCATGCGCCGGGATATCGGCCAGGGTCATTTCAACGCGCGCAATCCAGGAAAAATCACCCGCCGCAAACGCAGCGACGAAGTTATTTTCAAAACCGACGCGGAAAATATACTTCTTAATTTACCTTATAACTAAAATGTCACGAGTCAAAAGAGGAAAAATCGCCTCCAAAAGAAGAAAGAAGGTCCTGAAGCAGGCCAAGGGTTATATGTGGCGCCGGAAAACGAACTATGTGGCGGCCAAAGAGGCTCTTCTCAAAGCTGGAAAATACGCTTACCGCGACCGCCGGGCCAAAAAAAGAACTTTCCGGAATCTTTGGATTTTGAGATTGAATGCCGCCCTTCGGGAAAATGGGGAGAAATATTCCAGCTTCATCAAAAAACTCACCGACAAAAAAATCGCCCTCGACCGGAAAGTCTTGAGCGAGATGGCGATGAAATATCCGAAGCAGTTCAAGAAATTTGTTGAATCAGTAAAATAACCGCAAGTCATATTTATAAAAAATACCGTCCCACTCAGATGGGGCGGTTTTCTTTCTGAAGCAATTTTCTTTTCTCTTTCTCCCCTCCGGCATATCCCCCGACCTTTCCGTCGGATCGGATAACTCGATGGCAGGAAATTATTTTCTTTCCCGTTCGCCGGCAATCAAAATAATATTTATTCAAAATATTTCCCACCGCCCGGGCCGCTTTTTTATTTCCGGCTCGTTTCGCAACTTCTTTATAAGAAAGCGTCCGGCCTTCGGGGATCCGGACAACAATACTGATAACTTTTTCAGAAAATGATTTCCGCATTATTTTTCTTCCTTGGAAAAAATTTCCCGGATGAGTTCCCCGCCATAGCGCCAAAGCGCGTAAAAAGGAAGGTAAAACCAGATCGTCTTTGAGACGAACCAATCAAAAAGTTCTTCTGCATTCCATGTTTTTGGCATCCCGGTAGTGAAATTTCGACCTATCGAAGCCAAGAACCTGCCAACAATAGGACGATTTTCGCAATAAATACTAAATTATAAAAACCGGCAGTATTGATATTTTTTTCAGTCGAAATTCTACTTCTACTACCGGGCATAGATTTTAGCGAGGGTTAATAATCTTGAAGTTTCCCATATCATATACCACATCTTTTTTTTCGACAACTATTCTCCAGTTTTTTCTGCGGGCCACTTTCTCGAGATTCAAATTGGGATTGAAAGCGATTGGATTCGAGACCATTTTGAGGAAGCTGATATCCGATTCCGTGTCACCCACTCCGGCAGAGCCTTCAAGCGTCAGGCCTTTTTCCGAAATATATTGGCCGACCAAATGACCCTTGTGCTTCACTGGCTCAAAAATTGATTTTCCGGTATAGATTCCCTTCCCGTTAGTCTCATAAACCGATCCGAAAACTTCGTCGAATTTCATGTGCTTGTTGTATTCTTTCACAATTTCAATCGGCGATCCGGAAATAGCAATTATCGCGTATTTGTCTTTTCTCAGTTTTTTTATCAAATCCCGGGTAAAAATGTATATCCGGTCTTTATTGAAATCAGCCACTTTCCGGCTGGCATCGATGACATCTTTCTGGGAGCATCCCTTGAGCTCTTCTTCATAAGTGCTGATTATCTTTTTTCGATATTCTTCATATGTCCCGCGATGCTCCAGCCAATTGGCATAAATTTGCACCAAAGTTTTTCGCGCGTCTTTCGAAAAAATTCCTCTCCAGGAGAGTTCGTCAATCAGCTCGAAATGGAGATTTTTTCGAAAAATCGTGCCGTCAATGTCGAAGATAGCCAGTTTTTTCATATATCTTTTCCAAGGCGCTTATTTCCTTTTTCCATTTCCTTCATGCATATCGCGAAGGCGGAGATACAATCCCCATACTCCTACCATAATTCCGACCAATAACCACTGGGTGGCCGCGAGCCACATCGGCTCAATCGCCCAAGAAAGAGCTGCCATCAACACTGCTGTCACTGAAATAATGAAAAAAATATCTGATGATGATTTTATTCCCATTTGTTCACCTCCTCTAGTTTTTACCCTTGTTAAATATTCCGCAGAGCGGAATAATATTGCAAAGCAAAATTATTTAACAGGGTGAATTTTTATTTTTGCTCTAACCTTATTCTAGCAAATTTTTTGCTAATAGTGAACAACCACCGGCGTTCCAATATCCGCCCAGGCGTAAACCGAAGCCGCCGGTCCGATCCCGAGCCGGACACAGCCATGCGAAACTGGAATCCCGAGATGGGCTGCTCCTTCTTTGTATCCTCCCGGCCATTCAGGAAGTTCATGGATCCCGTGGCCCGCTCCGGTGAACTGCATGAAGTATGGCATAAACAATTTGTATTTATTTGACCAAGCTCTTCCACGTTTCCCAAGTATTTTGAAATTTCCGGTCGGTGTCGCCATCCCCCGCTTCCCCGTGGAAATCCGGTATGTCCCGAGCCGTTGACCGTTTTCGAAAGTTGAAAAATGCTGCTTGGAAAGATTGATGTCAATATATTTTCCGTCGTTTATTTTCGCGTCATGGTCAACCACTTGGTCTTCGGGGATAATCGCTGAATTGCTTCTCACCGGCGCGACAAGAGGTTTTTTTTCCGTCTGGAAAATTCCGCTGAAAATTTCTTCTGGAGAGCCGCTGCTTTCTCCTCCGGCAACATTGGCGGTGATTTTCATTTTGTATTCCGTTTCATACCGAAGCTTGTCTTTTGGATAGATTCTAAATTCTGTTTTTTTGTCATTGGCCTCGAAACTGAAACTATCGAACGGTTCAATGACAAAGTTTATGTCGTAATCGCTTGTCGGCTTGTCAAAAAATATCTTGAAGTCCGAGCTGATGCTGATGGATGCATTTTCTTTTCCCGGCTCCGTTTTGAACACTTTCGGATAATTTTCAATCTGGAAAGACAAGTTTATTTCATTTTCTCTATTTCTGAAAACGCCTTCTTTTGTTTTTATTCTGACGCTGTATTTTTCTCCCGGCTGAAAATGGCTATCTGGTTTCAGGTCAAGTTCCTGGTTATCTTCAGTCCAAAAAAGCTTCAATTTTGCATCGGGAGAAATCGAAAACCCTTCTTCGACCTGCGAAGGGTCAACTTTCTTATCGAAAATTATGGCCACTCTTTCCCGCGGACCAAATTCTTCTTTCGTGATTTTCGCCGAAAGTGGATCTTGTGAAGAAAAAACAAATTGCGCGCCAAACGCCGCCATGGATCCGGAAAAAAATATCAACGCGACGAAAAGAAAGGCTTTCGCGAAAAAAGTCCAAAATTTTGATTGTTTTTTTATTTGAGCAGCGACAAGTTCGGACATTTGATCCGTTTAAGAATAAAGAAAAAGCGGGCATCACCCGCTTATTGAAGCTGTTTTTATTTTAGCACAAAATAGGATTTTGGGCAAGTTCATATCGTAAGCACGAGCTCTCTGACCGTCTCACTATATATTTCGTGCATACGATCTGCCAGTTCACCCATCCGCTCAGGAAATTCTTCGATAGTAGTGTCAACCACGCTTCTATCTTCGTTTTCCTGCCCCCGCAAAGCCATTTCGGCCATAGCCCGCTAGCATATTCATTCTCGCCTCCTCAAATGAACTATGCGATCACTATTATAAATAATAAGATAAATTGCAAGTTATAAGTTCCTGAATTCTTTCCTTGTGTTTTTATAATCCGGAATGGTCCGGGAAACCAAATTCCAAAATCTTTTTGAATGGTTGAACTCCTTGAGATGGCAAAGTTCGTGGACAATGATGTAGTTGAGATATTTTTCCGGAAGGTGGATGATTTTATAATTGAAATTCAAATTTCCTTTCCGGCTGCAGCTCCCCCATCTTGATTTTTGGTTGCGGATGGAAATGCGGCAATGGCGGAAATTATAAAACCGATTAAGCTCTTCAAGTTTCACTTCTGCGAGCTTTCTCGCCTGTTCTTTATATTTTAAATATTCTCTCCGGCTGGCTTTCGGAATCAAAAATGATGGTTTCCTTTTTTTCACGATATTTATTCTTCGCAAAATCCAATCTGCTTTCTGGCGAATGAAATTTTCAAGCTTGTTTATATTCATCCCATGCGGCAAAGTCGCCGAAAGTTCCCCTCCCGGATGGATCGTTATGCGCAAACACCTCGCCCGCGCTGATTCACGAAGTTGGTAGGAAATATTTTTGTTTCCAATTTCTATTTCTTTTCGCATTTTTTGATGAAGGTTCGACCTTTCTAAGCTTTTAAGGTCGAACCTTAAATTTCTTCTTCCAGTTCTTTCTTCACTTCCTCAAATTCATTCTCGACTTTTTTGAGACGCTGCCGGCTGGCTTTGATGAGCGCGACGCCCTCTTTCACTTTTTCAATTCCTTTCTCAACATCCGCTTCCCCTTGGTTCTCAAACCACTCGACAATTTCTTCGAGTTTTTTGAGCGACTCCGTGAGATTTGTTTCTTTGGCCATAGTTTTTACGCCTAAAGGAAAGCCTTAGGAAGTTCCTAAAGCTTTCCTTTAGGATATGTAGTTTTAGTCCAAGGTCGAACCTTAAAAATTTTAGATTTTAGTTCCCCATCACTCACTTTTATATCCAGATTATCCCCTATCCTAACATCTTTTATACTTCTGATTATTTTCCCCTTAAAACTCGCAAGACTGTATCCCAGTTTCAATTGCCTCTCCGGATTGTTGAGATTCAGTTGACTTTCAATATTTCTGATTGTTTCTTTTATTTCCAAAATGCAACGGCCAAAAATAGCCGATACATTTTTTGAAATATTATTTATTTTCTCCCGTCCATAGAAAACGGCTTGCCCTATTTTTTCAAATTCCCGATGAAGTTTTATTTTCGCTTGGTCAAACCGTTCAAATATTTCTGAAAGGTATGAAATCAATTCACGCTCGGCCGCGTCAACCTTGCTGGCTGCTTCATCCCAAGATTTTGTGAGCTTCACAGCCGCACCGGTTGGCGTGGAAACCATCTTGTCGGCCGCGAGAGCTGCAAGAGAAATATCTTTTTCGTGACCGACTCCGGCCAGAACCGGGATTTTTGAACTGGCTATTTCCCTTACTAATGACTCTGTGTTGAACGCCTGCAAACTTTCGAAACTCCCTCCGCCCCGGACCAGAACTATCACGTCCAGCTCCGGCATATTCTTGTTGAACCATTTTAAGGCTTTCACAAGATCAAACACGGCTTGTTTTCCTTCTACTCGCGATGGATAGAATTTGATTTGAAATCCATAACTTCCCAGATTTGAGGTGAAATCCCCGATCGCCGCCCCTTGATGAGAAGTTATTAGACCGATCTTGTGAGAAAAATCGGGAATCGGCTTTTTTCGCTCCGGTGCGAAAAGCCCTTCATTTTCCAATTTATTTTTCAGTTCGTCATAGGCTTTTTTGAGCGCTCCTTCTCCGACCACTTCAATGAGTTTTGTCTGGAATGACATTCGCCCGCTCGGCTTATACACATTTGGATATCCCCAGATGATGACTTCCATCCCCTCTTCAAGCCCCACTCCGGAAATTTCATAGTCGTTCCCCCAGATGAAGCAGTTCAAGAGGCTTTCGTCCTCTTTATCTTTTATGCCAAAGAAAATATAATTTCCCCGGTTCTCAACGCTCGACACTTCGCCTTTGATCTTCGCCTCGGCTTCAAGTAATTTTGTGTTGAGAAAATCAAGATACTCCCCGACTTCAAAAATTTTGTCCTCGTCCCTCACCGCAACTTGGTCATCTGTATTATTTTGCAGCAAATTACCCTGACCGCCGATTCCGCGAGCTGTGGTGAGGGATAAATCGCCTGATACAATACTAATTATTTCTTTCCCATACCTTGCCAATTTTTTTTCTTTGATTCCCTTGATCTCCAGAAGCTCTTCCGCGCTTTTGGGTTCCCGCCGCGCGATTTCTTCAAGAGTCAAATACGGCAAAACCCGGTAGGCTTCGACATTGTCCCGCCGCGCCCGATCGCTTTGCCATTTTTTCAGTTTTTCGAGAAGAGGTAAATTCATAATCCGCTTTAGTATTGTAGCCAATCCCGGCTTTCAGCGCAAAACCGCGATTTAATCTCATTTTCAATCTTGTATCCACGGCAATGCTTCAACATTACCAGATAAGAATGCAAGCTTTGATTGAATAAACTATCGGAAATCAAACCTTCTCGCAATAAAAAACGTTTTTGTTTGATATTTTTCAACATTCTTTTTTTTGTTTTTGTTCGCAAAATCCGGTAATCAGAAAAATTCACCATTCCGAGAAAATCCATTCCCGAAGCCAACGTTTTGATAAAAACCTTTTCCGGATGAAGTTCCAGTTTCAATTTTTCTTTCAGGAATATTTTTATCGGAGAAATAATATCCTCCAGATGTTCTTTATCTTCCGAAAAAATCACGAAATCATCGCAGTAGCGGATGTAATATTTAGCCTTTAATCTGTGCTCTACAAATTGGTCGAATTCGTTCATATAGATATTCACGAAAAGTTGCGAAGTAAGGTTACCAAGCGGAAGACCGATTCCAGACCAATCTGAAGAAAAACTTTCTATCACATTTTCAAGAAGCCAGATAATCTTTTTATCAGGAATATATTCTCGCAAAATTAAAAGCAGAATCCCGTGATCAATATTCGCAAAAAACTTTCGGATGTCGCATTTCAAAATCCAGCAGGTTCGGGTGTTGTTTTTGCTGACTTTATGCGCGAACGCGCGAAATCTGTTGATCGCCCTGTGCGTGCCTTTTCCAATCCGGCAGGAATATGAATCGGCGATGAACGTTTTCTCAGAAAACGGATAAAGGATCCGGTAAACGGCGTGATGCAAAAGTCTGTCGCGAACCGACGCTTTGTGAATATCCCTCGGCTTGGGATCGTTGATCTTGAAAGCTTGATATCCGCCGTGCTTCCAAGTATGATTAAGAAGGTCGCGGTGGAGCGAAAAGATATTATCCATCAGGCGCAAAGAAAATTCCTGCACATCCCTCCGTGATTTTTTGCCCCGCTCAAATTCCTTCCATGCCGAAAGTAGATTTTCAACACTAACAATATCTTCAAATTTATTTTTAAGTTTTGCTCTCATGACAAAATTATTTCAAACTCATAACCCCCCCCCCCCGACGCTTCCGGTAGTCATTCAAAAGGAAAAAGAAACTTATCAATTTTGGCTGGCCTTGCATCGCAATTTTCCCAAAACCGAACGGTTCGGCATTGGGCAAAAAATTGAACAATCATTTCTCGCGGTTCTCGAGCTGACTTTCACCGCCGCCTATCTGCCCCCGGAACAAAAAATAATCCTGCTTAGGAAAACTATTTCCCGTCTTGATGTCTTGAAATTTTTCACGCAATTGGCATGGGAGTCCAAATTTATCCAGGATGGAAAATATCTGGAACTTTCCAAAAGGCTCGAAGAAATCGGCCGGATGCTCGGGGGCTGGAGAAAAGGACTTCAAAGCAAAACTCCCGCCAGATGAACGGGAGAAAAAGCAAGTGGCGGGACAACCACCCGATGGCGGTTGTCGGCGTTCCAGACGTTCTCGTTCTTAAAACGGTTCACGTTGACGTTCAGACCGTCGGAGTTCACGTTCACGTTGGCAACGAAGAAATGAGCAATGAGCCATCCGTTTCACCATCCCTTGAATATTCTCGGGATTGTATCTTATTTGGAACCTCAAAGTTCTCCAGCTCATTGCACCAACTGGCTTTTTTTATTTTGAAAAACGTATCTACTCTTTCGCAAGACTTGTCCGGCGAAATTCCCGACTAACGATTTTCAGCAATCTTGACCCGAAGCACTGCGCCGCGAAGTTTTCCGGACTGCAATGGTATTATACAAAAAAATCCCCCGGACTCAAAGTGACAAAGTGTCAAAGAGTCCGAGGGACAGAAAGTTAAAAGAACAAAGGAATAGAGTTTTAGGCCAGTTGCGGGACAACCACCCGACGGCGGCGGCCGGCGCGCCAGACGTGACCGTCCTCAAAACGGCTCACGCGGACGAACAGACCGTCGGAGCTCACGCACACGCCGGCAACGAAGAACTCATCATGCGACTGAAACAGAAAGAATGTCGCGTAGCCGTCAGCCCGGAGCCAATCGGGATACTTTTCCACAAAGTCGATTATCTGGTGCTGTGTAAAGCAATATTTTCTCATGCTCCCCACATCATCAATGTCAGCACCCAGAAAACCGAACATCTGTGAAAAAGTTGCGTCCTTGACCATCTCATGGACATCCGGAACTGTCTTGGGAGTTGGTTGACCCGGCTCATTCGCTCTCCATCTCTCGAAGTCACTGTCAATGCCGGAGCGAAATACTTCTTTCGCCTTGGCGATAATCCTCTTCCCGTCGCACGCGCCAATGACCAAACCTTGGCCACCGGAAATTAATTTCAGGATCGGCAAGGGTTCCGGCGGTTCGATGGGAACAATTCTCGCTTGTCCCCTAACAAACGATCGGATACTGATCAAATCTCCCTGTCCAAGACTCGTGACATCCTCGGGCGTATAATCTGCTGCTTCGAGTGCGTTTGCTAGTTGGTTAATCTGACCTTCTTTGTAGGAAGACATGTCTTCCTCCTTATCGGCACATGTGCCTATATAATTTAACAGCGCCGCATCATTGCGGTTTTCGGAAAACTTTTCACGAAACCCCGTAAAACTAGAAACACGGGGAAAGCTCGCCAAAAACCGCAATGATTTGGCATAAAACGTAAATTATCAAGGAGCTATTCCAACAGTATAGTATACACCCAAAATAGACCTTTGTCAAATCAAAAGTGATTATTTTGCTTTATATAAAGAATTATTTACAGTATATCAATTATTTTGTCAAAAAAATATCGTGCTTTCTTTTGACAGAGGCACATTTTATGGTAAGCTGAAAGCATGAACAAGGAAGAAGTCAAGAAAATTATTCGGGAAACAGTCGAGCATGACATCCTCAAAGATGAGATCAAAAAAGTTTCTCTTTTTGGATCATATCTGCATGGAACTGCCAAGATCGACAGCGATATCGACATTCTGATTGAATTCAAGCCGAAAACAAGCGTGGGCTTTTTCAAGCTGGCCGGGATTTATCGTCATTTCAAAGAACATCTTGGAAGAGAAGTGGATCTTGTAACTCCGGGAGCTTTGAGCAAATATTTTCGCGACGAAGTAATTCATAGCGCTGAAACCGTGTATGAAGGATAAAGTTTATCTCCAACATATCCGGGACGCCGTCAAAACCATCGAAAAATATTTGAATGGCTTTGACTATGATTCTTTTTCCCGGGATGAGAAAACTGTCGATGCCGTGGTGCGCCAACTTGCGATTATCGGAGAAGCGGCGAACAATCTTGATCCGAAACTCCGTACAAAATATCCGGACATCCCTTGGAGAAATATGATCGACATGAGAAACTTTATCATTCACGAATATTTCGGTGTAAATCCGGAAACGGTCTGGAGCACTTGCAAGGATGACCTTTCTGACCTTGAAAAAGTGATTGAAAAAATTCTTGCTTCATGAATTTATCATAAATTGATAGTTTGCATTCGCGCTCCGGCGCGGTTTTTTTATTTCTCCAGTCTTTTAGTTTTTGAAGTAAGCCTTTTTTTATTATTATAATCAAGCATAAACCAAGGCTCGACTTTTTTTGTGAGCTAAGTCGGGCTTAGCTCTTGTCACTCCATCTCAGTCGTCGCCGGGGGTTTGTTGGTTTCATCAAAGAAAACTCGGACGATTTTGGGATGCTTCGTAACAGTTGAAGAAATTTCCCGACGGACGTTTGCCGGAAATTGGACGCCTTCGGCTGTCATGAAATCCAAAGTTCTTACTCCCCGGACAATGATTGAATACGCATAAACCCGTCCATCGCCCTTGATACCAACTGTTCTTTGGCAATCCAGCGCCACAATTAGTTGAGAGACACTGTCGTATGCCTTCTGTTTTTTCAGAATATCCGTCACTTCCCCGTCCGCCCAGCGCACAATATCCAATTTATCTTTTTTAGGCGGCTCTCCGATTATCCGGATAAAAAGTCCCGGACCGGGAAAAGGCTGACGCTCCGATACCGAGCTTGGGAGTTTCAGCGACCGCGCCAGTTCGCGCACTTCGTATTTGAAAAGATTCCGGAAAGGATGAAGTTCTTTCACTTTGAGATTGAGCCCCACATTATGGTGAGATTTTATGAGATCGGCTTTTCCGGCCGAACCGGATTCAATAAGATCCGTCGCCAGGCTCCCCTGGACGATGAAATCGGCTTTGAAGCGCTTGGCTTCTTCTTCGAGAATTCGTCCGTAAAGTTTTTTGAATCTTTTGCGCTTCAATTCCGAATGCGTTTGCCTGCCAATTGCTTTTCGAAAACGCGCCGCCGCTTTTTCAATTTTCAGATTTATTCCCGCTGCCTCCGCATTGAATTTTATTTCTTCAAGTTCATTTCTGCGAAGCCCTCCTGTGTTGATGCAAACCGCCAACAATTTATTTCCAAAAACCGGAGCCAGAACTGCGGAAAGTGTTGTTGAATCCACCCCCCCGCTGAAACCAATAATAGCTTTTTTTTGAGCTGCAATCCTTGCGGTTTCATTTCGGATATCATTAACAATATCCGCCGGCTGCCAATCTTTTTCGCATTTGGCGATACGCTTCAAAAAATTAACCAGGATTTTTTTCCCTTCTTTTGTGTGCGTCACTTCGGGATGGAACTGGACTCCCCAGATTAATTTTGTCGGACTACTCATCGCTTCTATCACTTTCGCGTCTTGCGAGCGGGCAATGATTTTGCATCCCGCCGGTACTTTCTCGACACTATCCCCATGGCTTGCCCAGACAACGTTTTTGCCTTTTATCCCCTGAAAAAGAAGATCTTTTGTGTCAAATCTGACAACCGCTTCCCCATATTCTTTTCGTTCGTGGTGAGCGACAACCCTGCCTCCTGTTTTGTGCGCCAACCATTGCATTCCGTAGCATATGCCGAGAATGGGAACATTCAGCTTCAATATATTTTTTGGCGGCTTTGGAGAATTATCCTCGTAGACACTCGCGCTTCCTCCAGAAAGAATAATCGCTTTCGGTTTATTGGATTTGAGCCAACTCTCCACTTTTCCCGGCGACAATACCGCCGCCCGGAATCCAAGCTCGCGAAGCGTCCGCCCGATCACCAGCGTATATTGCGAACCCATGTCAACGACAAGAATTTGAATTGGTTTCATAAAAGATTGGAAAAAATTACTTTCTTAGTATACTAAATTTTTCTCATTATAACGATATGGTTATGAAAAAACGGCAGATTGAAAAAATATTTAAGGCCCTTTCTGAACCCATAAAACACCTTATAATATTTTTCTATGCCGAATCCGTTCTCGGTGACAATTTTTCTCAATTCTTTTTCCGTGTACTCTTTAATGTGCCAATATTCCGGATACTTTTCCTTGTTCCTTTCATCCAAACAATAGGGAAATTTTCGCTTGCCCAGCAAAATAAGGATAGCTCCAAAAATTCTATACTTGTTCGGCGTTGACAGCACGCATATTCCACCCGCCCGCAATAATCTTCTTATTTCTGAAAGAAATATCTCTGGCTTTTCCAAATGCTCTATCACATCATAGCTAAAAATCATATCAAATGATTCCGAACTTAGCCCATTGCTAAAAATATCTCTATTTAAAAACATAAAATTATCGTAATTTTTTGAATGATGATTTATGCAGTCAATACCTGTTATCTCACGATCTCCATTCTTGAATATCAATGTTCTATCCCCAAGGCCGCAACCCATGTCCAAAAAATTATTATAGCCAGAATAATCTTTGCTGATTGATCCCAGAACGTTCTCAACGACTTCCCGATGTGTGCAAATAATACCCATAATATTCCTTTTTGCGAAATTAAATTGAATCTCTATACTCGGCAAGCATATAAAAGCTCGGGCGCAAAAAATAAAAAATTTTTCCAAGAAATAATATCGGGTATAGAACAATCCGATGATCTGCGATTGACCCAAGCTGATCCTTTATAGCAGCAGTATTAATGGGCGGATAATCGATTCTTAATATCTCAAAACCATACAAAGCAAGCTTTTTTTTGAGCCTATTCGCATTAGTGAGGTTCACATGCCTTTTCGACACTTCTGCGTGGCCTTCATTCAATTTTCGATACGTGGTTCTTCCCAAAAAAACCGCCAATAAATCAAACATAGGACGGATATATTTCAGATAATAATTGTTGTCGGTATGCACGATAATTTTAATTTCTTTGCCCCATCTTTTTATTTTTTCCAAAACCAGATCCAGTTCATTATCATAGAGATGTTCAACTACATCTATTAGAAAGACTGCCTTGATGTCATGAAATTCCGGAAGGTAGTCATTGTCGTAGCGATAAAATTGTATTTTTTTTGTGCTGTCGCTATCTTTTTTTACGATTTTTTCTTTATTTTCTTCGCAAATCCTTATGGCATCTTCAGAATAATCTATACCGATTACATTGCACGAAAACTTTAAATACAAAAAAATAGGCATCTGACCCGTCCCGCATCCCAGATCTACCACCGTGTCATCTTCTCCCAATTCTATCATGGAGCTCGCCTTCTGGTGACTGCGTTCAAACCGGCTGATATCTTTCAGCATTTCTTCACTAAGATTTTGATATCGTCCCTGAAAGTATTCTCGGTTGTATTCGGAAGATGGAACGCTTTTCAACACTTTAAATTCATTTATTTAGTTAAAAAACCCTCCTTATAATCTTTTTTCCAAAGTTGAAAATCCTTGTTTGTATAATTCTTTGTAGAAATATTGTTTTTTTAGCTTTCTGATGCCATCCATATAGTCCTGATAATTGCTTTGGATTTTATCAACAGCCAAAGCAATATCAGCAGAGTCGTATTTCACGATTTCCCCGGCTTTCAAATCTTTGACTTCCTCGGCTATGTAAGTTATGTCAGTCATGATAACAGGAATTTCCAGTTCCATGTATAATTTTACTTTTCCCGGGTCGGCATAATAAGTATGATTTTTGGGAGACGGGAAATATGTGGCAAAAGCCAATTGCCACCGGGAAGCCGTTTTCACCATTTGTGGATATTCCAAATAACCCAAGAATTTGACTTGTTCGCCTATCTCATATTCTTTGACCAATTTTTCCAAATCATTCCGATATTTTCCATCTCCAACTATTTCCAGATAAAAATTTCTATTTTCCCTTGCCGCCTCAAGAATCAATCCCAGGCCCAAGCCCTCTCTCAAATTTCCTATGAATCCGAACCGATTCGGGAATGGAAGCCTATCAGCCGGAATATCGGTAACTCCCAGGGGAATAACCCATTTATTTTTATCGCCTGATTGAAATCTCTCCAGCAACAAACTGTCGTTCTTAGGACTGGTAAAATAAACGTATTTTACTCTGCGCATATAAAATCTTGAAAGTTGATAGAGGAGGCGAATAAAAAAAGACTGACGCGGATCTGGACAGCCATCACCTGCCCATAACACGGGTTTATTCTTGGTAAAAAAAGTAACCAAAGAATTGAAAAAAATAAAATGAATTTCATGGACAATAAAATAAGTTTTTCTGACTCGCAATTTTTTTAAAAAATACAGGAAATAAAGATACTGAACAAGACAAATTATTGCTTTGTTTTTCCCTTTATACCAGGAATAATTTTTTTTCCATATCAATTTTCCTTTGTGATAATGCTTGAAAACAGCCGGGGTTGTTTTCCCCCTTTCGGGATAGACATATAAGTAAAAATCTTCAGAAAATTCAGAGAAATATTCAACTAGTTTAAAAAAATCTGCCGCTAAGTCGTTTATCACACAAGCAATCCTTTGATAGCGCATTGGTTTTGATGATTAATTTTGGTGGAATATATTTTTTTTCTGCCAGCAAATTGTATTTTGTAATCCTCTATCCAATCTGATAAATTTCTTTTTTTTGAATTCTTTTTCAATTCTGGAAAGATCCAGCTCCACTTCCTTAGGCGCTCCAGCCAACGACAAGTCTTTGTGAGGCTTGATGACTGGAACGTTTAAAATTTCGCCGATTTTCTTGGCCAGATCATATATTTTTATCTTGGAGGTGCCACCGACATTATAAACAGCTTCCCTTCCAAATAATAAAATCTTCCATAGTGTCTCGATGACATCGGCGATATAGCAATAGGTTCTCACAGCTTCGCCTTGATCCATGAGATTAATTTTTTTGTTTTCCATGGCTTTTTGGATTAGAGAATTCAGGACCCTTTGATCATTTTTCCTGGTTCCCGGACCATAAGCCAAGGCTAATCTGGCAATTTTGATGTCATATCCCTTCTCTCGATAACCAAGACTGACGGCTTCGCCGCATCTTTTGCTTTCAATATAACAAGCTCGGGGATGGTCCGGACCAGTTGACCCAATATCCGATTCTTTAAAGGGGGGATCATTTGCTCCCGAATATAGTTCGCTGGTGCTTACGAATAAAAACCGGCCGTTTTTTTTGAGTTTTTCCAAAAGAAAAAAAGTGGCCAGCGTATTTATCTTCAAGGTCCTTATTTTATCATCCAGGAACCGTCCGGGCTGAGCATAGCCGGCGGAGTGAATAATGATATCAGCCTTAGGCAGTTTTGCTAAAAAATTATGATTCGTCAAATCGCCGCGCAAAAAAGAAAATCTTTTGTCTTTTTTATAAATATTCAGATGTCCGGGCAATTGGTTATAAACAACAGCAATTATTTTAATGGCGCACTTGTTCAGATCGGCATACTTTTTTAAGCTAGCCAAAAAGTAAGTTCCCAGCAGTCCGGAAGCTCCAGTCACAAGTATGGTTTTTCCTTTCAAATAATTCAAATTGGTCTTCTGGCAGATATCCAGAGCGTCTCGTTGAATTATATCCGATGCTAACTCTTTTTTTGGCATATATTTTTGATCCTCTTTCTCAATTTAGCTGGCGATAAATTCAGAAGCTCGTCATGCTTTTCCGCTTTGCCATACTCGGTAATAAATTTTTTGGGCATGCCGATATGATATAGCTCCACAGCTCTTCCCAGAAAGGTTTTCATGACATCCGCGGTCAAGGCTCCTGAATAATATGGTTCGCATAAAACAACTCGTTTTGATTGGGTATTTTTTTTCAAGGTCTTGTGATCAAAGGGTTCCAAAGTTGAGTAATAAAGAATAGTCATATCAAGATCGCCGGCCGCTGTCAAAACAGGATCAAGCATAGAGCCTACCGCTATCGCAGTCGCTAATTTTCCTTTTTTTATTATGCTGGCTTTCCCAAATCTGGCATTGTGACTGACTTTATTGCTTCGCTCACTCAACCGGAAGTAAGTTGGGTGGCCGTTGGAATAAGTTTGTCTGAATAATTTATCGAATTCCACCGGCGTGCCGGGCAAAACAATTTCCATGCCGGGCATCTGTTTCAGAATGCCAACATCTGCTGGACAATGATGGGTGCAGCCCAAAGAAGCATAATCATATGATGCGCCGACTGTTACGAAATTTCCGCCCAATTTTTGATAACAAAAATCATTCTTGAGCTGCTCAGTAGCCCTTTCCGCCAAAAATGGAGCGATTGTATGCAGCACCGGAATATGATCAGTCATGGCCAAACCAGAAGCCATGCTGACCATGGATTGCTCCAATATGCCGACATTATAAACACGATCAGGATATTTTTCGAAAGCATTGCTAAAGCCCCAGACACCGATATCGCCCAGGAGCAGAACTAGCCCTTCATCCTGACCCAGAATATTTTCAATTGTTTTTATAAATTGTTTTCTCATGCTGATCAAGTTCCTTTAGGATTTGTTTCAACTCTTCCTTCGTCGGTGAACGGTGATGCCAAGCTGGATTATTTTCCATCAACCTTGAACCGGCGCCTTTGATGGTATTGGCAATGACAGCGATTGGTTTTTTGCTTTCTCTTTTTAGGGCTGAAAATATTTGTTTGTGATTATGCCCGTCAATAACTCGGGTATCCCAACCGAACGACAAAAACTTTCGTTTCAGGTTTTTTAGGCCTAGCGCCCTGTCGGTCGAGTGGTTGAAATCAACGATACAATGCAAATTATTAAGCTGATGATGGCTGGCCAAAAGAAGAGATTCCCAGATAGTCCCCTCGTTGCATTCGCCGTCCCCGATAATTGTATAGACCTTGGCCCTTTTGATTTTCTTGATTTTCAATCCTAGCGCAATCCCGACGCTGATCGGCAATCCGTGGCCCAATGAACCTGTTGAGGCTTCAATGCCGGGCACCTTGTTGCGATCGGGATGTCCGCCGAGAAAACTTCCGTATTGGGCAAATTTTTCCAGTTCTTGGCTGCTGAAAAAGCCTTTTTCACCTAAAACTGCATATAATCCTAGTGAAGCATGGCCCTTGCTGAGAATAAACCGGTTTCTTTCCGGATGACCATATTTTCCGGGGGTAATTTTAAGGATTTTGTCGTATAAAACCCAAAGAATGTCCAAAATAGAAAAAGCGCTGGGAATATGGCCTTCTCCAGCCTGAAAAGCGGTTTTTACGATTCTTTTTTTCAGTTTTTTGGTGTGATTTCTTTTATTCATAACAATCCGCAAATGTTCTGAGGATGAAAATCAATAATTTTCGCAGTTATATGCCGTTAAATTTTGACAACAAGACATTGCGTTCCTGGCGTTTCCAATATTGCTTCTGGCTTATCTTCAAAAAAATCATTAAAGGCTTTTTGCGCGCCATAAGACGTTTTATAATCATGTGAGATTATGACTCCTCCTTTATTTGTTCTTGGATAAAAAAAATGAAGAGACTTCAGTGTACTGGAGTAGATGTCGACATCCAGATGCACCAAGGAAAATCTCTTATCCTTAATTGTTTCGGCTGATTCCGGAATAGAACCTTCAGATATAAATATATTGGAATATCCTTCCAGTGTTTTTTTAACCTCTTGCAAGGAGGCGGCGTATTGACCTTTTTTAAAATGATTCTTATCGCATTCAGAAATATCGGGCAGACCACGAAAAGTATCGAACAAAAATAAAGATTTGTTCTTCTTGGCCAGACAAATGATTCTGGCAGAACCCCCTTTGTATACACCGACTTCCGCAATATCACCCTTTATTTTTTGCGTATTTTTTGTGATCTCATACAACTGAAGCGCTTCCATCATCATGATTTGTGCATCAGTTTTTTCTTTGATGAGTTTTAATTTTTTAATTATTTTTTTTCTCTCGATATCCCTATGAAATAGCATCACATATCCTGACCCGTCAATATATTCCATGAAAATTCTTTTGAGTCCGGATAGTAATTTCATATTTTTTCAATTTTGTGCATTATATTATACCACGCAATAGTTTTCTCCAACCCCTCATCCAGACTTGTTTCAGAATTCCAGCCCAGGGAGTTTATTTTTTTCGCGTCTAACAATTTTCTTTTGGTTCCATCCGGTTTTGACTTGTCCCATTCGATTTTTCCCTGAAAATTGACTATATTTTTTATCTTATTGGCCAATTCTTTGATGGATATTTCTTTCCCCGTGCCTATGTTAATCGGTTCGGAACTGTCATATTTGTTCATGAGATATACAAGCGCTTCAGCCAGATCGGCCGCATACAAAAATTCTCTCCGAGGGGTGCCTGTGCCCCAAAAAATGATTTTTTTTTCCTTTCTTTCCCTGGCTTCGGAAAATTTTCTTACCATGGCCGAAAGAACATGGCTGTTCTCTAGGCCAAAATGACAGCCCGGCCCATATACATTAGCCGGTATGGCAGAAATAAAATTTGTTCCGTATTGTTCATTATAGCTTTGGCACATTTTTATACCAGCGATTTTGGCGATTGAATAAGCTTCACTCGTTTCTTCCAGCGGCCCAGTCATCAAATATTCCTCCTTCATCGGCTGCGGGCAGTTTTTAGGATAAATACAAGATGCGCCCATAAACAACAGTTTTTTAACATCGTATTTCAAGGAATAATGAATAACGTTATTTTGGATTTGAAGGTTCTTGTAGATAAAATCGCCTTTATATTTTTTATTGGCCATGATCCCGCCGACTTTAGCGGCAGCTAAAAAAACATATTCCGGCTTTTCTTTTCCGAAAAAAGCCTCCACCCTTTTTTGATCCAGTAAATCCAGTTCTTTCCGGATGCGCAGAATCAGATTTTTATAGCCAGTTTTTTTTAGCTGTCGGGTAACCGCCGATCCAACCAGGCCAGTGTGCCCAGCAACATAAATTTTTGATCTTTTATCCATTTGATCAATCCTTTTTAAATAGATTACACAGCTTATTTATTTCGGCTTTCGTCATTTCAGGATTATTGCCAAAATAAAAGCCTTTTTTTTGAATAAAATCAGAGTTTGGACATTTGGTGTATTTCTTTACATATTTCCTATAAAACGGCTGGTTTTGCATATTTCCGGCTATAATCGGCCTTATTTCGATTTTATTTTTCAAAAATCTGTTTTTATATTTTTTAAAAAAATTATTATTTTTGCATATTACGGGCATGGCAAAATTAGAAACAACTTGCATATGAGAAAGGTCCAGCGACAGCAATTCGTCATTTTTTTCAATTGTTTTGCAAAATATTTTAAAGTTTTGTTCTCTTTTCGAAATTATTTTGTCCCAGAGTTTCAATTGCTGATTTCCAATAAAGCCGCTTATTTCATTCGGCCGGGCATTATACGCCAAGTCATAAAAAGTGTATGCGGCCTGAAGTTTATCGGCTATGTTGTTCTTTTTTCTCAATTCTCTCTGCCCTGCCGGGCTGATATTTCTGTCCCAGCCGTGAATCCTGGTTATCATGAGCATATCATAAAGATCGGAGTCATCAGTGCAAATCATGCCCCCTTCAATCGTTGAAAGATGATGGCCGACAAAAAAAGAAAATGTCGAGGCCATTCCGAAATTGCCAAGCAGCTTGCCGCTGACTTCAGATCCCAAAGATTCACAATTATCCTCGATAAATAAAATCTTATTTTTCTTGCAAATATCGGCTATTCTTTTTATGTCGTCGCTGAAACCAAGAACATTTGTCAGAAATAATCCTTTCAGGCCCGCTATATTTTTCATCAGCTCCTTCGGTGAAACACATAGGGTCTTCAGGCTGCAATCAAGCGCGACAGAATTCAGTCCCAGTTGAATAAGGGGCATAACATTGGTAGACCATGTCAGAGCAGAAAATCCTACCTTGTCATCCTTTTTTAACTTTCCTAGATTCAATAATGCCTGAATCAAAACTAGGTTGGCGCTGCTTCCACTGGTTACAAAAACTGCATATTTTCTTTTTTGTTTCCGGGCAAAGGCCAACTCGAATTTTCGGCACTCTTTCCCCATGCAAAAGGTGCTGGATTCTAAAATAAATTTTGCCAGTTTTTTCTTGATTGCTGGTTCTCCATAAAAACTTGATTTAATCAATTTTATTACCTCAACCGATGTATTTTTTTTCTTCTTCATAATCAGCTTTCGTCATTATTTTTACCAATTCCCTGAACTTGACTTTTGGCTTCCAACCAAGCGCTCTCTTTGCTTTTCCTGGATCGCCGATTAGCAGATCTACTTCTGCCGGCCGGAAATAAATTGGATCAATTTCAATTATTACTTTTCCGGTTTTCTTTTCAATTCCTTTCTCTTCCAGTCCTTTGCCTTTCCAAATTAGGCCTATTCCGAGGATCTTGGCTGCTTTTTCGGCGAACTCCCTAACGCTGTGGCTCTCTCCCGTGGCGAGGACATAATCGTCTGGTTTTTCCTGCTGGAGCATCAGCCACATCCCTTCAACATACTCCTTGGCGTAGCCCCAATCTCTTTTGGCATCCAGATTACCCAGTTTAAGCTTATCCTGCAGTCCTAATTTTATTCTCGATAAGCCTTTCGTTATCTTTCTAGTAACAAAAGTTTGTCCCCTTCGAGAAGACTCGTGGTTAAACAATATTCCGTTGCAGGCAAATAACCCATAACTTTCCCTATAATTCCTGGTAATCCAATATGCAAAAACTTTTGAACACCCATAGGGAGACCGCGGATAAAAAGGTGTTGTTTCTCTCTGGGGGACTTCCGTCACTTTCCCGAACATCTCGGAAGATGAGGCTTGGAAAAATTTTGTTTTTATCCCCGATTCCTTGATCGCGTCCAAAAGCCTCAATGTTCCCAGTCCCGTGATGTCAGCTGTGTATTCTGGAATATCAAAACTGACTCTTACGTGGCTTTGGGCACCCAAATGATAAATCTCATCAGGCCGGATTTTTTCGACCAACCGGGAAATATTGCTGGCATCCGAAAGATCACCAAAATGACCAAAAAATTTTTTATGGAATATTTCTGGCTTATAATAAAGATGGTCAATTCTGGCAGTGTTGAAACTGGACGACCGCCTGATTATTCCATGCACTTCATATCCTTTTTGAAGCAAAAATTCAGTCAAATACGAACCATCTTGTCCAGTTATGCCTGTTATGAGGGCTTTTCTATTTTTCATATAGTTTTATTAAATAAGCGCTTGATCTGCGTCAAATTTTTTTTCAGCTTTCACGATTATATACATTGAGTATTTGCCCATAACGTATTTTATCAATTTCTTATCAACATACTCCAGAATTTTCAAGCGAAAATGAGGCATAACCTGGAAAGGAACAATTTTTACTTCATGAAAACCTGCTTTTTCGAGCGCCAGCAACAAATTTTTCGGAATCATATCAAGGGTTCCTTTCTCTACTTCCCAATCATAATCCATTCCGAAAAGGCGATAAAAAAATTTGGCAAAGGGCCAAGCAAATGCATAGAGCCCCCCTGCATTTGGTTCTGGCCCACAGGCAAAAACTCCGCCCGGATTCAATCTGCCATAAGCTGAACCAAATAAATTCCCCCATTCTCTTTTTTCAATGTGATGCACTATTCCTGATCCAACAATTGCATCGAATTTTTCATTTGTTCCCTCAAGAAAATCATTTGCGTCAGAACATTCCAGTTTCAGCTTCCCTTGATTGATCTCCCGGAAGAATTGTTTCTTCATACTCTCAATAGCCTTGCTTGAAATATCAACAGCAGTAATCTCTAGTTGCTTTTTCAAAAGAAAAAAAGTGAGCAACCCGTTTCCGCAGCCAATTTCCAGCACCTTTTTTGATTCAGGTTTTAGTATACAGTCAATAAACCTGTTGGTAAAATATTTTGTATTTTCAGAAATTTCAGAATCGCTCCAAAAGCGCTCACCATCAAAATGCCTATTATAGAATTTCCTCTGGACCTCTTTGCTGTCTAGCATTAATTTTCGTGATAATTATTGGCGAATTATCTCCAGCTCGCGCTTCGCAACATCATCCCACGAATATTTTTTTATGAATTCTTTTCCCTCGTTTCCAATGCTTTGCCTTCTTGCTTCATTTTCCAGCAAATCGAGAATGTTTCTAGCAAATAAACCTACCTCATTTTCTTTGATCTGCAGCGTATAATTCTCAAAAGTTTCTTTATAAGACTGCAAATCCCAGCTCACAACTGGGAGTCCGCAAGCCATCGCTTCAGCAATGGCAATCCCCCAGCCCTCCTCGTGCGATGGAAACAAAAATACTTTCCCCGATTTCAAAATTGAGTAGGCCTTCCTATCTTCCAAAAATCCCAACAAATCCATATTTTTCTGAAGGCCGCAACTGGCGATTTTCTTCATCAAAAAATTCTTTGTTTCTTCACTCCCTCCACCGATAATGGCTATTTTCGCTCGTGGCAATTCGCGGCAAACATTGTTCCAAATATCAATAAGATCATTTATTCCTTTGCTGTGGCTCAGTCTCCCCAAAAAAATACCATCGTATTCCAGTTTCACTTTTTCAATATTTTCAAAATAATCAGTATCCACTCCGTTAGAAGAAACGAAGATTTTATTTTCAGAAAAACCCATTTGCACTAGATTTTCCTTAACAATTTTATTTACAACAATTATCTTATCAGCTTTTTTGCTTATCAGCCAAAAAGAAAATCTTTGCAAATAGTAGCCAAAAAAGCTTGTTATCTTGTTTCCGGGTCTTTTTTTCCAGTTTGGATAAATGTGATGGATCACCTGAACCCATTCAATGTCACTTTTCTTGATTTTAAAAAAATAGGCCGGAATCACTTCCCAAAAAAGGTCAGAAGAGGCATATAAAAAAATATTTTCATCGTTGCTGGCAATTTTTTTGGGATTGGAGGAAAGAATAAACTTAATAATTATAAGTGCCGACTTGAAGCAAAGTCCTGCAAGATTTCTGAATTTTGATTTTGTTTTGATTATCTCATATTCTGCCGAAATATTTGCCTGCTCGAAATAACCCCGCATAAACGGAGTGCAGATGATGGTAATTTTCATTCCGCCTTTGGTGCCCAGCCTTTTTAATATCTTGTGTAATCTAACTGCCCCGCCCGATTTGCCATCTCTATTAATTGACTCGGGGACAAGAGCAGTTACCACTAATTTATTTCGTTTTATTTGATTGTCGCCCATTGAATTTTTGATTTTCTAATTACAAACAAAGAAAGAAGATTATCTAAAATTCATTTTATGCTGTCATCTATCCTATATTCATGAATATCTCTTTAACTCCAACCTCGAATTTTGGGAAGTCTTTTCGCTTATGCACTTTTCGCCCAAGCATAGCTTAGGAGCGGATCCGTCCCACGAGCTTACGCACGGGGATTTAGAGCGCGGTTAAATTATTTGTTTTCCATAAATAACTCCTCGCAGAGAATAGACAAGGCTGATAAACAAGAGATATATATTTAAAAACGGGAGAACAAAAATTCTTTTGTTTTTGTACTCATTTAAAAAAACAAGCTTTGTATAAAGAAAGGCATAAATTACTATCAATAATATTGAAATTAATCTCGCGTAAGGGATAAAAAGGCCTATTACCAATATTTCTCTGAAGAAAATTTTGGGATAAGAAATTACACCGTGTATTCTTCCTAATCTCAAGAGTATTCCTTGCGATTCTGAATATTGCTGTTGTTTCCTGACGATGTCGTGCCAGCTGAAATTTGGATCCATCGAGTGAAGGTGAATAATTTCCGCTTCGGTCTTTTTTATTTTTCCGATTTTTTTCAATTTATAAACGACATCCCCATCTTCACCTGCATTTTTGAACGTTCTCTCATCAAATAAACCGATTTTTTCAAGCGCTGATTTTCGAAAACAATCAAATTTTCCATCAAGACCTGAGAATTTTTTTTCAACTAGCCTGGCAAAGAAACATTTTTGCCAGAAATTATATTTTTTCCATATCTCCAATGGATGTATGACCTTATGAGTTGCGGCAACTATATCACTCGAAGGCATTTCGGAAAAGGGAGTGAGTAATTTCTCTAGAGAATTTTTTTGGATGATTATATCTGAATGCAAGGTCACAATAAGTTCGCTTTCCGAATTACGTATCCCATCATTATACGAAGAAGCTAAACCCATCGGTTTTTCGTGACGAATGATTTTTACGTTAATAGCCCTTTCTCTCACAATTTCTTTGTTTTCGGAAATAATCTGATTGGCAATCTGTATTGAATTGTCCCGACAGCCATCGTCAACGATAACCAGCTGATCGAACTTGTGAGACTGCTCAAAGAGACTTTTGAGAGTTGGCCCGATCGTTGACTCTGCATTGAGCACTGGAACAATGATTGCTACTTGGAGAGGCTTCATTTATGTTCTGTTATATTTTTCCAGCTGAGAGGCATATTCTTTTCAAGTTCGATATTGCCAAAAATTCTTGGTGTCATGCTCCCCCTTCTTTTGGCCCACGCGAACATTATCTTTATACCCTCTTCCAAATCTGTATTTTTGGGGGAACCGAAAATTCTTTTTGCCTTCGCATGATTTGCCCGGGCATGCAGCACCTCTTTTCTGGGTGGGAGAAATTCTATTTCTATCGGAGATCCAGTTACTCGCTCCATTGTTTTTACCAATTCAAGGATGGAGCAAAATTTGTCAGATCCTATGTTAAAAACTTCGTTTTTTGCTTTTTGCACTTTCACCGATTTGGCAATAATGGGAGCAATATCACCTATATATGAAAAAGCTCTCGTTTGTTTGCCATTTCCGAATATACAAACGGGCTTTTTATCCAAAATGTTATTGAGGAATATGCCCAAAACATTTCGGTAGGGATCCCCGCAGTTTTGCCTCTCGCCATAGACATTGTGGGGGCGAAAAATTGTATAATCCAGACCGAATATCTTATGGGCAGATTCCAAATCCATTTCCACGGCATATTTGGCAATGCCATAAGGATCTTCAGGTTGAGGTTCCAATGTTTCAACCATCGGGATTTGGTTCGTTCCGTAAACTGCGATGCTTGAGGTAAAAACGAATCTTTTAATATTATATTTTACTGCAAGATTGATAAGGTGTACGGATCCAAGAATATTATTTTCATAATTGAAAATTCTGATAAAGTGGCTTAGTCCTTCCGCGGCGTATGCTGCCAAATGAAAAACATAATCTATTCGATTGTGTTCGAAAATTGATTCTAGAAGTTTTTTATTGAGTATAGAGCCCTTGATAAATTTACATCCGCTATTCACATTTTCTGCAAAGCCACCACTCAGATCATCAAGAACCATGACACGATGCCCCATTTTTAAAAGTTGATCGGCTACATGCGATCCGATAAAACCGGCGCCACCAGTAACCAGACTTGTTTTTATTGATTTTTTTTCTTTCATATTTCGGATTATTCGGGATTAAAACAATTTATAATGACAACAAATTAGAGACTATTATTTGACCTTTGTGCAATTAAATTTATGCAATCTTTTTTGTAAAATAAATGAGGCAATATTGATAAAATAAATGGAATCTTAACATTTATTTTATATTTCGCTTTAAGAAATAACGAGAGTGAGCCAAAAAACATGTTCCCTGAATTTTTGTAGCGAATAACTTTGAGATTATATTTATTCAAAAGATTAGTAAGGTTGGTAAAATTGTAATTTATCTGATGCCTTGGGACATCATATCCAAACCAATATTTTTTAAATATTTTTGCGTTGATCGAGCTTGTATTTGGTAAACCTAAATAAATGATTCCTTTGTCGCTTAATAGAGATAAAATCTTTTTCAAATATTCTTCGGGGTTTGCAATATGTTCGAAAACATGCCAAATTCTTATGCAATCAAATTTCATGCCGTCAAAAGTTTCAAGAGTAAAATCTGGATTATAGAAAATACGATTTTCTTTTCGCCTTTCCCCTATCTCATATCCGTATGATTCCCAACCAAGCCGCGACATATTTGTTACAAATTCTCCGTCTCCACATCCGATGTCTAAAAAATAATTTTCTCCCCTTTTTTTCAAGGGAATGCCAAAATGCATTTCTACATTTATTATCTTGCAAAGAATTTTAAATAATAATGCAAAATAACCCCCGGTATCTTTATCATAATTGATATTTACTAAATTCATCTTTAATTTTTTCAAGATTCCTTTCTTATGCGTTTCTTGATACGAGTAATAATTCCGCGGATAATATGTGTTCAATTCTTTTTGCGAACACAATGGCTTAATCATCTGCAAACCACATTTGTCACAAGAATATATGGTAAATTCTTTATCATTTATTTCGTAGAATATATCTTTACCCAAAAAGAAGTGTTCAAGATTTCCGCCACATATGAAACACTCCTCATTTCTTTTATTTTTCAATAGCGACTCATCCATGCATTTTTTATTAAATAATTTCTTTCACGCAAAATAGTTCAAAAGCATATCTTGGAAACATATAAGTAATCAGCTGACTTACTGTTGCCGCCACGAACCAAAAAATTTTCGGCTTGTACCTGATGCTTGCCAAAAGATCATTCCCCATCGAATCACCCTCAACTTCCCGCCTCAAGAACTTCAAGCCCGCCAGTCCCCGGCATTTGAAGCCCAGCTTTTTCATTTTTTCCAAATCCCATCCGGAAAGATGCTTTTGCAATGGATTGCTGTCCAGCTCATTTTGCTTTATAAATCCGTTAGGAGTTGTGATAATTACCTTCTTTTTCGCCCATTTCTTTGATTTTTCAATTATTTCAAATCCTTCTTTTTCCGACAAGTGCTCCAAAACTTCAACCATAATCACCGCATCGAAGCTGTTTTCCGGAAAATCTATCTCCCCGATTTTTTTTTCGAGATATTCGGTGTGAATTTCCTGTCTTTTCGATTCCTCGATATATGGCTTAAACGCTTCCACCCCAATACTGTATTCGATATTTTTGCAATATTTTAGCGGTGAAGACGGACCGCATCCAAGATCAAGAACGCTTTCGCAGTCTTCCAGTTCTTTTTGCAGGCAATAAATCACCGTATGGAATATTCGACCCAGAAATCGGGATTCGTGCAATTTATTAGTCAGATTTTTCACAATTGATATTTGAATTTTATACGTCTTAATCTCCGTGAATTTATTCTTTTTTTATACCAATCAACCAGAGGAATAAGGATAAACGGCGGAGTAATCGCGCAACCCAGGCTAAAAAACCAAAACGAGGGGCTGAAAATATTTTCCCAACGGTATTTGAGAAGCATCCCTATTTCCCGCCAGAGATATCTGTATCTGGCATAATTTCTGATTTGCACGAGGCCCACATAATTTTTGGCGACATAATTTTTGATGAAATACGCGCGGAATCTTTCATGCTCTTTTTCGGGAAATACGCTATTCGCGAAATCGACCCAGCTCTCGATCGGCGACTTGTCGTATATCGAAGACACGCTCCGGCACTGGCTCGAACGGATCCGGACAGCCAAATTATAGTCCTTAAGAAACACGATTGGATGCTTTTTGAGAATAGCAATGAAAGGATAGACATGGCAAGGAAAAATATCTTCGTGGAAAGAAGTATCCATAAACTTCCGCCGCATCGCCAGCCCCGACAGCTGTCCCGCAACATCAATGGTCAAAATTAGCCTTTCAAAATCATCGTCGATGGTGACTATCTCATTTTTATTCGGATTTAATTGTTTCGTGGCTCTCACTGGTTTTGTGATACTTTCATCAAACCAGAAATAGGGCCGCGCCACCGCGCCAATATCTTCGGATATTTTGAAAGCCTTGTATGTTTCTTCGAGAACTCCTTTTCCCAAAATATCGTCCTGGCCCATCAGATACAGGATATCCCCTGTCGCTTTTTTGCTTAGGCTTTGAAGGTTCCCCGGATAGCCAAGATTTTCAACGTTCCGGAAAATTTTTATCCTTGGTTCATTGAAAACCTCGATCGCTTCAACTGTTTTATCCGTCGAGGCGTCATCCTGGATGATTATTTCAAAATTCTGGAAGCTTTGGCTCAAGATGCTCCGCAAAGTGTCGCCGACCATCTCGGCGCCGTTGTAGGTTGGAATCAGTATACTAAAAAATAAATCTTTCATATTCGTCGCGCCAAATATCTTATTCCTACCAAAAATCTCAAAAAATATCCTCCGGATTTTTTGTGTAAATATGCCAACTTATTCATACGCACTCATGATTTATAAATTATTTTCTGGTTATAAAAGTAAATCCGACAAAAAATCTAAGGACAAGCATTCCGCCAGCAAGAAGCGGGTGCCAGACAAGTTTTTTCCATTTCCCTTTTTCAACAAATACTCCAAAAAACCGGTAATAAAATCCGAACTGTTTTTTGATATCCGGATCGTCTTTTCCCCACTTTTTGATATAAACATCGACATTTTTTGAATAATAACTTTTTTTCAAAAGATATTTCTTTAAACTGAATTCTGACTCATTGTGACAAAGAGGGCTTTTGATTATATAAAATTTTCCCAATTTCTTGAGTTTTTTATCAAGATCCCAATCTTCACAGGCATAAAGATTTTCATCAAAACCTTGAGCCTCAAAAAATTTTTCTCTGTTTATAAACCGAACGCCGTCAATAGCAGTTCCGTCATAAAAGCTTCTCTCAAAATTGCGGACTCTGGAAAAAAACTTTTCTCCGGTTACTATCTCGGGAATATACAAGGCAACAATATTTTTATCCGCTTGCACTTTCTCAACGCATTCCCGAACAATATCCTTGCCGAGCGCCATATCCGCGTCGAGATGAAGAAAATATTCCCCTCCGGACTGCTGAACGCCGAAATTTTTTTGGGTTGACCTCTCTGATCCTCTGTTATAAACTTTATCCGTATATTTAAGCGCTATTTCCTTTGTTTTATCTGTCGAATTGTTGTCTACGACTATGATTTCAAGCTTATCTTTTGGATAATCCTGCGACAAAACAGATTCAAGGCAATTCCTGATATTCCTTTCTTCGTTTTTTGTTGTTATAATGATGGATATAAGCATATATGGTCTTAGTCTAATACTATCTTAAGCTTACTAAAAAATCCACTCCATGGGGCTCGACAATTCCCAGAAAAACTATATAAAAAGAAACCTGCGGCATCTGCCAATTTCCAAAATCGCCGCTGATTTAGAACTTCCAGAGAGTGAGGTTTTGGATTATCTCAAAAAGAAATGGTCTCCCGAAAAATACAAAAAATTCATGAGAAGGCATCACGCTGAAGATAATATTTCGAGCCAAGGCGCAACTTCTTTCAGCTTCATAAACTTTTTCCGTCAAAATTGGCCTCAATTATCATTTCTTGCTTTTTTGGTTCTCGCCGTATATGCCAATTCTTTTGGAAACGGATTTGTTTCCGACGACATCGCTGGCTTTGCCAAAAACGAAAATCTTGGCCGCTTTTCTAATATATTTTCCGGTCCTCTAAGATTTTCCCTACAGGCTCTTTTTGACACGCTAGCGCTTTTTATCGGAGGTCTTCATCCATTGACTTTCAGAATTTTAAACATCTTCTTTCATCTTGGCTCGACAGCAATCATCTTCACCCTGCTCTCGCTGTCTATGAACAAGCGAATTGCTCTGATTGCCGCTTCTATTTTCGCCGTTCATCCTATTTTGATCGAAGCAGTGGGTTGGATTTCCGGCGCGCCCTATTCGCAATACGCTTTTTTCTTTCTTCTCTCTTTTTTGTTCTATCTTTTTTCAAAAAACAATCAAAAATATCTTTACTATTCCATTGTTTTTTTCATACTCACCCTCCTGTCTTCAGGAAATGCAATCGCTCTCTTTTTGGTTTTCGCTCTCTACGAACTGGCGTTTGGAAGCCTCCGCCATAACTGGAAGAAATTTTTGCCGTATTTTTCCATAAGCTTGTTCGTTCTGATCCTGCTTGTGGCCAAAATCGGCTATCGGGTGTCGACTATAGAATCCCAGTCCTATCAGTCTGCAGGCGGGATGTATAATCCTTTTGTTCAAATTCCAGTCGCTATCGGCTCTTATTTGAAGCTCATATTCTGGCCAGCGCACCTTACGCTTTATCAAACCGAAATGGCTTTCACCCGGGGACAATTCCTTTTTTTACTTGCTATTTTCCTTGCGTTTCTTGGCGCCCTTGCCTGGAGCTGGTTCAAAAACAAAACAGTTTTTTTCTGGTTGGCTTTTTTCCCGATCACTCTTCTCCCCACTCTCACACCCTTTAAAATTTCCTGGATTGTGGCGGAGAGATATGTCTATCTCGGAACGCTTGGAGTCATTGTCGTTGTGGCCATGCTTTTTGACAGAATCCTGAAGATAAATGAAAACGCGAAAATGGTTGGCTATTTTTTTCTGGTTGCCCTTGTCGCCTCCCTTTCCGTGCGAACCATTGTGCGAAATCGGGACTGGAAAAGCGAAGATACGCTTTGGCTGGCAACTGCTAAGGTCGCTCCCTCAGGCCAGGTTATACACAATAATCTCGGAGACGTTTACGCCCGACAGGGAGACATGCAAAAAGCGGTTGAAGAATTCAAAAAAGCGATTGAAATCAATCCAAATTATGCCGACGCTTATCACAATCTCGCTAATACCTACCAGATGATGGGACAGCTTGACTTGGCAACGGAAAATTATCAAAAAGCGCTTGAAATAAATCCGGCCCTTTGGCAGTCATACCAAAATTTGGCAGCTATATACTTCTCGCAGAGCAACTTCGATCTTGCTGAAGAAAATATGAAAAAAGCGCTTGAGATCAATCCGCAGGAACCAAAGTTGCAAGAATCATTGAAATATATTCAGGAAAATCGAAAGTAGATTTTCTCAGTTCTTACGAAAAATCCTTGAGATGACCAAGAAATTTTTTTCCGGCGCGTGTCGAAAATCTGAGATCATTTGGGCTTCTCAGATTTTTTATTTTATTTAAGAAAAATTTTGGCGTAACAAATGACCGGTATAATTTTCCGATCATTTTCTTGAGTTCCGCGGGACTCATTTCTGTTTTCATCACCGGCTCGCGCTGATCGAAGCGGCTATAATCATTTGTCAGCAGCAAATTGTTTTCCTGGCAGTATTTGTATAAAGGCGTCCCCGGATATGGAATAGCCAGCGTCACCTGAAGAGAATCAACATAACCTTTCCGAAACAGTTTTTTGGTGAATTCAAGAGTGTTTTCCAAATCCTTTTTCGTCTCCCATGGATAACCGACCATTACTGTAATATGCGGCTCGAGTCCCGAAACTTTGCACATCTTGAGAGCTGGCTCAATTTCTTCAATTTTCAAATTTTTATTGATTCTATCAAGTGTTTTCTGGTTAGCCGACTCAAAACCAAAAAGTATCATCCGGAATCCGGCTTTTTTCATCAGTTTATAAATTTCAGCATCCTTGATTGCGTTGAGGCGCATATTACAGCTTATTTTCACTTTCTGGCTATATCCCCTTTCGATCATTCCCTTGCAAAATTCTTCGAGCCATTTTCCAATCGGAAGCGTTCCCGAATCTTCCATGATTTCTCTCGCCCCAAGTTTGATGAGTTCCCCGATTTCATCGAGCGCTTTTTTCGCCGAACGAGTACGGCATTTTTCTCCCGGGAAAAGCGTCGTCCAGGAACAAAAAGAGCATTTCCCCCACCAGCAATCGCGAGCATTCATGACATAGGCACCGGGAGTGTATTTGTAATTTCCGTTTTTATATGCGTATAATTTCCATTTTGTCAGTTCGCGGTCAATTTGCGGCAGTTCATCAAGAGAATATTGTCCCCCGCCGCGTATAATCCTGGGAAGATTCGGATTATCGATATTTTCTAATAATTTCAGAAGAAGAAAATCATAATCCCCGCCAGCGAGAACAAAATCGACTTTGGAATTTTGAAGGGACTCTTCGGGAAGAGCCGTGACGTGGTCACCCATAAGCACGAAACGCGAAGCTCGTAACTCGTAGCACGACTTTAGTTCGCTGATTATTTTCCAATGGCGCTTGATGACAGGAGTTTTTGTTTCGATGGCAACAATATCCGGTTTTTCGCGAATTAATCTCATCTTCCATTGTTCATAGTTCAAGCCTTCCGCGATAGCATCATCCCAGATTACCTCATAGCCGTTTTCTTTTAGAAGAGTTGCAGCGGAAGCCGGAATCATCGGATAAATGTAGGTCGGATCGGAAAACCACTGAAACTGGCGGTTTTGGGAAAGGAGCGGCGTACCGTGTTTTGATTCCAGGGGTGGATAAGAAATTGATATTTTGATCTTCTTCATAAATCTTTCCAAAGCTCGGCTTTTTCCTCCCGTCGCTTGCGAGCGACGGGATTCCTCAAAGCCAAGTTTTCTACCTTAGTTTGCTTTTTAGATTTTTTGTAAAAACGAACCCTTGCAAGAATCTTATCCCGTAAAAAATATGGGTTAGGAAAATATAATATGAGGCAGCCAAAGTCACCAAAATATTTTTTTCATACATATATATGTCATAGAAGGCATTGAAAAGCGCCACAAAATATACCGACCACCCAAATACGTAAAAATAAAAGAATGTTTTGGAAAAATAACTTGCGGCTGCTCCCGCGACAATGAACATCACAAAGAAACTCGGCAGAAAATATTTCCAGCTGAATGAGGTTTTGGAATATTTTTTGGCAAAAAATCCCCGATGGAGACCGTATCCGCTGATTTGCTTCACGTGCTTCATGAGCCCTTCCCGCCTGTGGTGATATACGATAAGATCCGGGTCATATAAAATTCGGGTGTTTTTCTTCGTGAGAAGATCAAAGCATAGCTTCGTGTCTTCGCCCGGCCAGTATTCTCCCGCAAATCCTCCAAGGTCTTCGAATTCTTTTTTCCGAATTGAAAGATTCACGCTCGGCCAATCAGCCACGAACATTTTTTTTCCTATCGGCCGATACCGTTCAGGAAAACCTCCGGAGAGAGAGCTCAAAAAAGTTGCTCCGCTTACCCTCTGCCAGAACTTGCTTTCTTTTGGAGTCACGGCTGGCCCCCCCACCGCGACAATATCTTTGTTTTTGAAATCTTTTTCCAAAACCTCTAAAAAATCATCCTGGGGATAGGCATCATCGTCGATAAAAACAAGAATCTCCCCTTCGGCGTCCCGAATAGCTAAATTTCTCTTTTGCGCCGGGCCGATCCGGCCTGTTGCAATCTGTCTGGCTTTCTCCCAACTTTCATCCGTTATCTCATCGGGATAAACTATAATCTCAAAATCACCTCTTTCAAACAAGATAATTCTTGAGATATTATCCCGAACATAGTCGTTGATTTCCGTCACTGGAATGATGAAGCTGTATTTTTTCATGGATTTTTCACCCTTAGCCTTCTTTTTTCATGAGACAAATTCAGGGCAGCCACGGAAACATAGCTCAAAAGGAATGTGACCGAGAAAGCAAAAACAATCTGCTCAAGATCCGCATGGAATTTCGAAAGTCCCGCAATCATAAGCAGCACGGTTCCCGCCAAAAAATATACCACTCGAAAATCATGTTTCGCAAATGATAGATTGGCTTCCAGCGTGAGAATCGAAAGCAGATATGACATCACTCCGAAAAGCCAGAGCAGATGGGTATCCAAAGTATATTTTTTTCCAAAAAAGAGATTGATTATGAAATCGGGCATGATGTAATAGGCCAAAATAAGCCCTGCGGCAATGATTGCCATCAAGCCGTATGACTTTAGCAGATTTTTTTTGCCTGGCCTTTTGCCCTTGTGGCCGTCAGCGCAGGCTCCCGGAAGCATTACCGCAACCACGGCCAGGTTCAACCAAAGGATGATTTTTCCAAGAAGGGAGAAGGCGCCATAATGTCCGGCGGTTTCGGGAGAAGAAAAGTATTTGACGATAACCATATCAAGATTAGAAACCAAAACAAGAACAGAAGAAAAAAAGAAAATATTCAAGGCCGATCTTCTCATATTGGTTTCGGAGAAATATTTATCTTTCCAGCCTGTTTTTGTTCCTTGCACATTCCGAGTAATGATTTTTTTTCTGCTCCAGTATTTGGCCAGATACCAGCCTGCAAGAGATGGAATCAAAATAGAAATAGACACAACTGAAGTCTTGGGAGAAAAGAAAACTAGTACCGCGCCCGACGCTAGCTTTGTGAAGACAACAGCAACGCCAACGACGCTGACAATGAAAAATTCCTTCCAGCCTCTCAGCACCTCCATATAAATTACGGCAATTGTGGAAATGAATGTTGCCAGACTGATGATTATAAATCCGGTCGAACTTGAAAAATGGAGCGCGGAAGAAAATATCGAACTAAAAATCAGCAATAAGACAAAAAAAATCACTGCATATTTCCTGACATTCGGTATCAGATAATCAATAAATTCCCCATTTGCTGCTTGATCGTCGTGGGCCGCGAAAACGGAAGTATGCCTAACCGTGAAAAAGGAGAGTGCAGAATTAAAAACGCCGAAAATCAGGAAAATGGAAAGAAGACTTTGCAGTTCCCCATACTCGGCGACGGACATTTGGCGCGATACAATGAAGTGATAAAGATAGCCCAAAAGACCACCGAGTAATGTTCCGGTCATCATTATAAAATTGTCCTTTATATATCGGTTTTTTAGCGCATATCTAAGCATTTTGATTTTGTCTTGAAGGACCATACGAAAATTCTAGCACAACGCAAATAAAAAAACACCCCGCCAGGGGGTTCACCGTTTTGATTCAAAAAAAATATTTTCAAGTTCGGCTTTGCAAAACTTCATCCACAATATCCACAACTTTTGCAGGAGTGTAAAGTGACTTTATTAAATAGAAAACCGTTTGCATTTTTCCAGCTTTTTCGACAATTTTGTTATCATCATAGTTCGTCAGAACGACAACTGGAATAGCCGACAATTTCGGATCCTTTTTGATTTCCTCCATCAGCTCAAGCCCATCCATAACCGGCATATTAATGTCAATAAGGGCAATGTCCGGCTTGTTTTGCCTAAGCGCCTCAAGACCCTCAGCTCCGTCCGATGCCGTGATAACTATGTATCCTCTTTCGCGAAGCTTCAGGCCATATGTTTCCTGAATCATCAAATCATCTTCCACCAGGCAGACTACTTTTTTTCTTGTGTCGGACATTTTTTTCGCCAATGATTATATTGTCTCTTTATACCCTATTTTATCCCATTTCAAAAACAAGCGCAAAAAATATTCCCGCAGAGGTTTTTTTCATTCCAAATCCTTTTTCATTTTTTCGAATTCTTCTTTGTTTATTTCTCCTTTGGCATACCGCTCCTTAAGAATATCCAAAGCATTATTGCTTTTCCTGTGTTCTCCGTGATTGTGTCCGCCCCAGCAGCCGTGTCCTGAAACGCCCCGCACCAAAGCGAAAACCGCCCAGATGACAAGCCCCCAGAAAAGAAGCATAAAAATCCAGCCAAAGCCGAACCCAAAACCTAATCCCCCCATATGTCCAAAATAATTTCCCATCATAAAATTGGTTTATTGTGTTTATTATTACGTTTTGAGCGACTGATAATTTCAGCGAAGCGGTGTATATAGCAAAAAACCGCCATTTCTGACGATTGTGAGTATTTTACTTTCATGAGCGACTTTTACCTTTGTTTTTCAATGCCATTCTTTTATTGAAACTATCCAGCAATTTTCCAGCAAGATTTCTGGCAATTCCCAATTTCACAGGATAATAATAGGCCGATTCCAGCCAGCCTTTTTCCTTCCAATAAATGGAATCTTTGTCATCTCCTTCGGCATATTTGGATAATGTTCTGACGCTACGGAAAACAAAGAAATTAAACCACTTCGGTTCTGGCGACCTATTGCCTTGAAGCGCCTTCACGAATTTTTTAGCCAGTTTTTTCACTGCCTTATCAACATTGGCCTTTTCTTTTTCATTCCAAGGGATGTTGAGATCATAAGCTGCTCCTGACTGGAGAGTAAGATTTATTCCAGGCACGGTAATTCCGCCCAAAAAACTTCCTATTGATTTTAGATATTTCAAGATGTTCTCTCCACCGTATATTCCCTGCGTCACAATTCCAGTAAAAACCTTATGGAAAAATCTGGGTCGGTGAAAGATGAAAGCGGTGCGGTCAAAAAAGTTTTTCAGAATGTTAGTGACATTGAAAGCGTAATTGGGCGTTGCCAAGACAATTCCATCCGCTTGCATCATCTTTTCCAAAATTTTATCCCTATCATCACTTTTGTGCGGACAAAATTCTTCGCCCTTGGGGAGACACTGAACGCAACCAACGCACATTTTCAAATCAGCGTCTTGCAAAATGACATATTCAAAATCAGCATCAATCAGTTTTTTCACTTCCGTTTCAAACAATTGACAGACTTTCATTGTCTGTCCAGTTCTTCTGTGACTTCCAAAAATGACGACTATTTTCATATTATTTTGCCGTTAAGCAAGGCTGGTTTCTTTTCCGACCGAAACAACAAAATCGCCAAGACCAAAACCCACAGCATCGGAGAATATACGCTTATACGTTCAATAATTCCCAGCCAAGGAGTCGGCAGTTGGGCTGCCACACGAGGATCCTGCATCCCTGTCCAAGCACCAAAGACCAACATTACCAAAATTGACAGGATAGAGTAAAGACGAAACCACTTTCCTCTGGCACCAGACCCTAAACCGATGAACAGCATCATAAGGGGAACAGTCACACCTGCCATTATGAGGTGACCAGTGTCGGTAGCTGACCCAATCTCCCCACGCATATGCATCGGAAATAATAGCCACACATATCCAAGGGCTCCCCATATGGACAGCAAAATTCCAGTGATTTTCAGAGAACGTTTTTTACCAGCGGATTTCCAAACACCGATTCCAAAAGCAACAAGAAGAGGATTAAACAGAAAAGTCATAACGAGGATCCAAGACATTCTGGTTGGTGCTCCAATAGCTGACAGTTCACTGATAGTCTGAGAGTTATAGTTGTATCCCTCCCAAGTCATTGCCAAAAAAGTGTCAGTGCCGATATAGAGGACTGAAGCAACAATACCGCAAATTAAGAATATCTTTTTCATCATATTTTCCATAATTATACCACAAAAAATAGAGCGGAGTGGTGGACTAACTAAAAATTTTTATGCCCAGAATTTTTCAATTCCTTTTTCGCCTGCTTGATGAATTTTCCGAAACTTCTATCCTTTTCTCTCTTTTCGGATTGGTTCATATCGAAATACTCGGTTTCTTTTTTGAGACTTATATAGTTTGAATATCTGTCTTTGTCCAATCTCCCATCCGCCAAGGCCGTCAAAACTCCACAGCCTGGCTCGTGCAAATGTGTGCAGTCGGCATATTTGCATTTTTTCGCCAGCATAGTTATCTCATCAAATAAACTGTCGACTCCTGCACCCACATCTGCCATACCGACTTCCCTGATTCCTGGATTGTCTATCACAATGCCTCCTGATTCCATAAAATACATCTCCCTGCCTGTCGTGATATGCTTGCCTCTGTCTGAATATGAGCTGATGTCCTCTGTTTTGATGATACTTTCTCCCAGCAATTTATTGATAAGGGACGATTTTCCAACGCCAGATGAACCGAGAAAGCAGTATGTTTTTCCTTTTTCAATATAATTTCTCAATTTATCCAAACTATTATTATCTACCGTGCTGGTCGAAATGACATCAATACCGCCCAGCCTGTCATTTATCTCCAATAATTTGGAATTTAATTCTTCAGCGGAAATCAAATCTGTTTTGTTGATTATGATTGCTGGTTTTATAGCTGAATCTTCAATGATGGCTAAATATCTTTCAAAGCGGTTGATGCTGTAGTCTCTGCCAACAGATTGAACTATGAAAGTAACATCAATGTTAGTGGCGATAATTTGAATGTCGTTTTTCTCTCCAGTTTTGTCCTTATCGCCAAACTTTCTTTTGATTATTGATTTCCTCGGTAGGATAGCCTTAATAATAGCTTGCTCATTATCAAGTTCGGTCAGAGCGACCCAATCACCGACTGCAGGATAATCTTCCCTGGATTCTGACTTGAACATTTGCTTGCCAGTAATTCTTGCCAGAAATTCACCATTTTCATTTTTGACCTTATACGCCCCTTTGTATTCGGCAATTACTCTGGCAACAGAAAAATTATCCAACTTGAGTTCGGTTCTTTTGGATTTGAAAAAATTATCCCATCCCAAATCTTCAATTTTTTCAATCTTCATATTCATATTCAACATCATAACATAAAAAAATGGACAATTGCAGAGAGCGGAGCGGACTCCGAAAACCCCGATAGTATAAGCTGACGCTTAACTACGGGGCAGGTCTCCCTTGAAATGAACCATTTCCTGGGTGATAACACCCCGTAAAGTCGCTACGCTCCCACGGGTCAAGCAAAAACAGGGTTTTATCCCTGAAGTTATTGCAAACTTTTATCAAAATGAATTACCCAGCCGCAGCAAGCTGCGGGGTATCCTGTTAAAATTTAAACAGCCTGAGTTGATTTGATTGAACTTTTTCCTGATGGTCGCCCTGCTCTCGG